>ENA-OUQI01000144-OUQI01000144.1-human-gut-metagenome-genome-assembly--contig:-NODE-144-length-66066-cov-31.405129_pt1 | contig 66066 bp, 59 predicted proteins | sample MGYA00237953_ERZ548840 | MGnify/ENA primary metagenome ERZ548840 (study PRJEB26490, sample SAMN05194690) | human gut metagenome | biome: terrestrial biome; feature: human-associated habitat; material... | reverse complement strand
GTGTATTGATGGAAAATGAAATTTGCCGAAAGGTGTGTGAAAAGAATAAATATAATAGTTGGATGAAACTGATTGGAAATTATTGTTTTCAAGTGGTGTAGGATAAAATAGTGGCTTGTGAAAAGCTGATTTTGATGTTAAGATGAAATTGGGATAGGAGGCATTTAGGAACCTATCCTGACATAGCAAAGAATGGAGGCGAGAATGGACGTGGCGAAAGAAGAAATCGTGAAAACAGAAGAATTGGAAACACGTTACGAAAGATACAAGGGTATCTTAAAAGACCTTACCATCATGAGCGATGTGTTTATGCGGAATGTATTCAAGAAACGGGAATGTACAGAATATGTTCTGCAGGTAATTATGAATAAAAAGGATCTGAAAGTGATTGATCAAGTTCTGCAGAAAGACTATAAGAATTTGCAGGGGCGTTCAGCTATTCTGGACTGTGTTGCCAGAGATTCTGAAGGCAAGCAGATGGATGTAGAAATCCAACAGGACAACGAAGGGGCATCTCCCAAAAGAGCAAGGTATCATAGTGGTCTGATGGATATGAACACATTAAATCCAGGACAGGATTTTGATGACCTTCCGGAAAGCTACGTGATTTTTATCACCAGAGACGATGCACTTGGATACGGACTTCCGATTTATCATATAGACAGGAAAATCGAAGAAGTCAGTGAGAATTTTAAGGATGAAGCTCATATTATCTATGTAAATTCTAAGAAACAAGAGGATACAGAATTAGGCAGACTGATGCATGATCTTCACTGTAAGAATGCAGAAGATATGCACAGTAAGATACTTGCTGACAGAGTATACGAATTGAAGGAAACACAGAAAGGGGTGGAATTCATGTGCCGTGAGATGGAACAGATTTATAGTGAAGGTATTGAAAGTGGTGAGCTGAAAAAAGCAAAAGCCTCAGCATTATCCATGGCTGCGGATGGAATGAAAGTTGATAAAATAGCCCACTATCTTAATGTGAGTGTTCAAATGGTGCAGAAATGGATTGATGAGAGCATGAGTGTTGCACATTAACAAATGATAAATTTTAATGGAGCTACCAGAGGATACTAATTCTTCTGGTGGCTTTTTTGTGTGTTGCATGTATAAAAAATGAAAATTAGTTCTATAGAACTACAACTTGATTTGCGGATTCTGTATCTTTCAATTATCCATCAGTATACTAATTTTAGACCGAATTATCGTTCTGAAGGAGGTGCTATGATGGATTTAAAAGCGGTTGGTCAGCGAATTAAAGCAGCAAGAGAAGCAAAAAATCTTACACAGGAAGAACTGGCGGCGCTGGTAAATTTAAGTACAACACATGTCAGTGTGATAGAAAGAGGACTGAAAGTAACAAAGTTGGATACCTTTGTAGCAATTGCCAATGCACTTGATGTATCGGCTGATGCGCTACTGATAGATGTTGTGACACATTCTGTCACAGGTGTTACTAATGAATTATCTGATATGATAGAAAAATTGCCAAAGGACGAGCAGAAAAGAATTTTAAATGCGGTCAGAGCTTTGGTAGACTAATGAAATAGGCATTGAAATCGAAGGGCATTAAGCTCTTCTTTTTTTTATTCTTTTTTATGGATTCGTTTGTGAAAAAATCTTTTTTCATAGTGATAATCATGATATAGTAGTTCTAAAGAACTATAAATAATTCTTTGAAACTGGAGGGCGGGTAAATGAGAGAAAAAAATATTTATGAGAAGATTGCAGAAAAGTACAATACGACACCAGAAGAAGTACGCAGAGAAATGCAGATAGCCATAGATACAGGATTTGATAATCCTGATCCGGCCGTGCAGGAAGAATGGAAGAAAATGACACTTAAAGGAGAAAGACCTACACCGGAAGAAGTAATCAATTACGCAGTAAAAAAAACTAAAAGGAAAATAAAAATATGAAGAAAAAGATAATTGCAGTGATCTCAGGAGCAGTGATCTTGATAATTGCTGCAGGAAGTATTTATGGGAAATCTGAATCTGGTCATAAGGAAGGCGAACCGGATGTAGTTGGAACATTTTCCGTAAATCGAGATGAAAATATTACAGTGGTTGCTAACCGGGGACATATCGGGGATAAAGAAGCTTTTGCAAGAGAACTTTTGCAGATGTACAAGGATGATTCATTTTATTCGACAAAATTCTCCACAGACAGGGGATATGCGACGAGTCTTGATATGAACATCTATTTATGGAAAGAGGATATTGAAGATGGGGAATCGGTAATGACAGCCGAATATAGACCTGTAGAATACGGAAAGGACTATGATGTTGTCAATAATCCTGATAAATTTCAACTATATATAGATGGAAAAGAAGTAGAAGAATAACACGGTGAACTTTTTATACTGAAATATGTACGATTCCAATAATGATATGAACTTATGGGAATATATTGCGGATACTTTGTGAACTTTATCCTGATACAATGATTATGCTGATGAAAGAAGGCATAGATAACTGAATACAAGAAAGAGACGAAAGCCTCAGTAGTTAAGAAAAAACTACTGGGGCTTTTTTTCGTGCCTGAATTTCTCAGCCAATAACTGCGGGTGTGTCCCGGCAGGATAAAGGCGGAGCAGGCATGAGTTTAAACAGAGGTCCGCCTTCTGAATTTGAAACGAGCAACAAGATTTCAAATTCAGGAGGAACGGATATGTATATTGAACACCCATATTTTTACGAAGGAAAGTATTACGCAAATATTGATGGAGAAATGATCGAGATTACAAAAGAAGTTGCGTATGCGATGAATAATTTTTACAGAAGCAGCAAGGCAAAAAAAGTTGAGATTAAGAATGAACTGGGTGAGGTTGTGGATAAGATGCTGAGAGAAGTACCTTACAGCGGTCAGTCCATTGATGGAGAAGGCTTCATGATTGAGGATTTTCCAGATCTGAACTGTGATGTGGAGCACTGTGTACTGACAAAAATGGAACAGCAGGATATTCACACAGTGATCAATCAACTGAACTCAGAGGAACGCATGATTATTTATGGCATTTTCTTTGAAAACAAGACACAGACACAGATGGCGGAGATTATGGGGATTTCCAGACAGATGCTGTCATACAAGCTGAAATCCACTCTTAATAAGATGCGTGAAATGTATATGAATAAATTTTTTTAAAAAATTTTTCAAAATCTTTTGCATCTGCCAAAGTCATTTGACTTTAGTAATTAGAGGAAGTTAAAGGACTTCCTAAAATGAACCATGATAACTGAATATCCAATAATAACTGACGTGACATTTCATGCAAAGAGCACGAGGAAGATGCCGCTATAGGATTATAAGACAAAACAAAGATTTTTAGTTCAGTCCGTAATGCTGCGAAAAAGCACTGACCGAAGCCAGCTGGCAGGCTGGTGATGCGATGATATGTATGAGATGCGATACACTTGCAGATCCTGAGAAGTCTGTAACTGGTAAACCTATGAACTGCTGGAGCCTGGAAACGAGAGTTTCCGGGTTGTGGTCCGGAGTATGCATCCGGGCAGGTTATTATTCCCTTCCTGCATATGCGGGAGTAACGATTCGGGGTATCGAGGATAAATAGAATCGAGCGAGCACTGTTTAATAATCAAATTGGCTATAGAGGTTATGCGGCAGAGCTTTCCGTCTTGGAAAGGAACTCTGCCGTATCCCTGTGGAGCCAATATAGCGCTATGAATGCTTTACAAATTAAAAAGATTGGAGAGATGATAAGTGACGATTCGAAGAGGAGATATCTTATGGGCGGATCTCGGTATGTTCCCGACAACTTCGGTTCAGGGTGGAGTAAGACCGGTGATCGTAGTAAGTAACAACAAAGCTAATACATACAGTTCAGTCATTACAGTAGTTCCGCTGACGTCAAGAATATATAAGAAGCGGTATTTGCCAACACATGTATTTATCAGCAAATATGATATGACGGGAATCCGAAAAGGAAGCCTGGCACTGGCTGAACAGGTTATGAGCATTTCTACGAAATGTATTATTGAGAAATGCGGAAGAGTAAATAAGTGGAGCCTGGATCGGGTACTGAAAGCAGTACGGATTCAGATGGGAATGGAAGGAGAAGGGCATGACGGCAGAGGAATATAGAAACTATCTGGAGCAGGATTTCAGTGATGTAGATATCAATGAAATGACTGACCTACGGATGATAAAAGCAGACAGAAATAAATCGCTTCAGGAACGGAGAGATATTTTTCTGAATAAAGTAGGAAATCCATATTTGGTCCGGATCGGTAATATGAAAGTAAAAGTCAGATTTGCTAATAACGGTATATCTATGGAGCAGGCATTTGAGAATATGCTTCTGAGTGTCTGAAAAAGTACTGGCAAGATTGAGGGGACTGTGTTAGAATGTCGGTAAGGACAAATTATGCAGCCCCCTTTTATTACATGGATTTTCTGACGTAATAAAAGGAGGTAAGATATGTATCAGAATATCAATAAAATCTATCATGCCGCCATCTATGTCAGATTATCTAAAGAAGATGGCGATATTTCCAGTTCAGCAAAACTGGAAAGTAACAGCATTTCTAACCAGAAAGCTTTGATTCTGGATTTCCTGAAAGACAAAAAAGATATTGAAGTTGTTTCAGTCCGAGTTGATGATGGATACTCAGGCTCTAATTTTGAGCGCCCAGCATTCCAGGCAATGCTGGAAGATATCCGGCGTGGGATTGTAGACTGCGTAGTGGTAAAAGACTTATCACGATTTGGAAGGGAATATATTGATTCCGGGAAGTATATCGAGAGATTATTCCCGGCTCTTGGTGTGCGCTTCATTGCCATCAATGACAATTATGACAGTCTCAAGGGAAAGAATCAGGCAGACGAAATCATTATCCCATTTAAGAATTTAATCAATGATGCTTATTGCCGTGACATTTCTATTAAGATCAGGAGTAATCTTGAGATTAAGAGGAAAAAAGGCGAATGCGTGACTCCGTTTGTAGCTTTTGGATACAGGAAGACAAAGACAGATAAGCATAAATTAGAGATTGATCCATCTGCAGGCAGTGTAGTACAGGATATTTTTAAGATGAAGCTGCAGGGAATGAGTCAGGATGCGATCGCTAATCGTTTAAATGAACTGGGTATTCTTTCCCCATTTGAGTATAAAATCAGCAGTGGCAGTCATTATGAAACTGGCTTTCGACAGAAAGAACAGGCACTTTGGAGTTCTGTTACAGTCCGCAGAATACTGGAAAACGAGGTTTATATCGGAAACCTTGTACAGGGAAAAAGGACAACACCAAACCATAAAGTGAAGCAGACTTATGTGAAACCGGAAGATGACTGGATCCGGATTGAGAAAAATCATGAACCTCTGGTGAGTGACCGTGATTTTGAAATTGTTCAGAGGCTTCTTGGCATGGATACACGTACTTCACCTGACCAAAAGCAGGTATATCTGTTATCCGGAATTGCTGTATGTGCGGATTGTGGAGCACCTATGACAAGAAAGGTTTCTACTGTGGCAGGGAAAAAATATGCTTATTATCTGTGTTCCACAAATAAAGAAACAAAACGCTGTTCCAGTCATAGAATACCGGAAAAGGATCTGGAAGATGCCGTACTGGTGATGCTGAAACAGCATATCCAGAATATCCTGCACCTGAAAAGAGTCCTGGAATTTGTTGGTACTGTGCCATTTCAGGAGATCAATATGAAGAAGCTGCAGGACAGGCTGGAGAAGAAAAAACAGGAGACAGAACGCTGTAAGGAGTTACGGATGATGCTCTATTCGGATATGAAAGAGGGCATTGTATCAAAAGAAGACTATGTAGAGCTTCATGCAGCCTATGGAAAGAGGCTTAAAAATGCGGAAGAGAGTATCCGTGCGATCCAGAAAGAAATGGATAGTGAGCTGGAAAAAGCAGACAATGCCAATATCTGGCTGGATTATTTTGTGAAATATCAAGATATTGAAGAACTGTCCCGCACTGTGGTGGTAGAACTGATCAGGCAAATCCGAGTATATGATAAAAAGAATATAGAGATCACTTTTGATTTTGATGATTGTTATCAGACATTGCTGAGTCAATTACCGGCTATGGGAGTTGATACGGTAATAGATGATGATAATAATCTGCAGGTCAAGGTAAAGGAGGTTGTATAAAATGGCACGAAAGAGCAGGAAAAACATTCCGGAAGTAGTCAGCAGTGCAACCGTCCAGACAGAGATGAGCAGACCATTCCGGGCAGGATTGTATGCCAGAATTTCAATGGAAACAGAAGAAACACTAGAAAGAGGAACGATAGAAACCCAGGTGGAATTGATGAAAAACTTTGTAGCAGATACGGAAGATATTTCGGTTGCGAAAGTTTATAAGGACTCAGACTATTCAGGTACAAATTTTGACCGTCCTGGATTCGTACAGATGATGGAAGATATCAAGCATGGAAAAATCAATTGTGTTATTGTAAAAGATTTGTCCAGACTTGGCAGAAATTATGTCGAAACCAGCAATTATATTGAACGAGTATTCCCGTTTTTCCATGTAAGATTCCTGGCTGTGACAGATGATTTCGATTCTTTCAGAGAAGGTGTGGATCTTACAGTTCCACTGAAGAATATCATCAATGAATTCTATTCGAAAGACCTTGCCAAGAAGAGTAGCAGCGCAAAAAAAGCACTTTGGAAAGAGGGAAAATTTACAAGTGCCTGGGAACCGTATGGTTACAGAAAGTCAGAAGAAGACCATCATCAGCTGATTGTTGATGATGAAGCTGCAGAACATCTGAAAAGTATATTTTCTATGTATATGGATGGCAGGAATTATAGTGATATTGCAAGACAGCTCAATAAAGATGGAGTTTTATCGCCGACTTTACAGAGAAAATTCTATAAAACCGGTGAAAAGCCGCTTCCGGAGTCTAAACCCTGGAATAATTATGAAGTGAAGCGAGTACTTCAGGATGTTCATTGCACAGGTGATTCTGTATTTGGAAAATATCAGCAAAGTGTTTTCCAGGAAAATAAACAGAGAAATCGACCAGAGAGTGAATGGATGCATGTGGAGAACACGCATGAAGGGATTATAGATAGAGAGTTGTTTCAACAGGTACAATCTAAAATTCAGGAATATACGGAAGCTTATAAGAAGAAACATCAGCAGAACAATGGGGCTATTCGAAATCATAATTTCTATACAGGAAAAATATGGTGCGGAGGCTGTGGCAACCGCATGACGTTGTCCAGAGAAAGAAATGGCACATTCTTTTATATCTGCGGAGCCAATACTAACCATAAATCCGGAGGAAAGCAATGCAAAGGGCACAGAGTCAGAAAAGAATATGTGGATGACGATGTTCTTCGCCTGATCCAAACGCATATGAAAACCGTATTGGATACGGAAAAAATGATTCAGGAAATGAATACAGCTTCCAAAAATCAGACACAGTACCTGCTTTTGGATAAAGAAGTGGGGAAACTTCGACGGGAACTGAGCCGTATCAGTAAGCGTAAATCGGATTTATATGAAGATTACTCGGAACGTTTGATTACAGAAGAAGAGTACATACAGTTTTCTCGGATCTATTCCAATGAAATTGAGAATATCAAGAGCCGTCTGGACACAGTATTGGCGGCACAGGTTCGGTATTCCCAGGATTACCACATTGAAGAAGGCTGGGGAAATGTGATACATACTTATATGTCAAAGCGTAAGCTGACAAAAGAAATGGCAGATGCCTTTGTGGATTCAATTATTATCCATGGTAAGTATGATTATGAGATCAAGCTGGTATATGACGATCAGTTTGCAGATTTACAGAAATTAAAGAAAGAGAAGGAGGCGCAGACAAGATGACAGATCATAGAAAAACAGCTGTTTACATCCGTTTATCCGCAGAAGATGACAATGTAGATGGCAGAGCCAAAAAAGAGAGCGACAGTGTAACTTCTCAGAGAATTCTGTTAAAATCATTTGTGATTGATCAGCTGGGTGTAGCTGAGTCAGATATCCTAGAATATGTGGATGACGGTGTCAGCGGTACTCATTTTAAACGGCAGGGATTTCAACAGCTGCAGGATGACATGAAAAGCGGAGAAATCGGCTGTGTAGTTGTAAAAGACTTCTCCAGATTTGGAAGAGACTATCTGGAAGTTGGATTTTATATTGAATATATTTTCCCACTTCTACAGATTCGATTTATTTCGATTAATGACAGCTATGACAGTGCTGCAAGCAGCGGAATGACTGGTGGAATGAATGTGGCATTGCAGAATCTGGTATACAATATGTATAGCCTGGATTTGTCCAAGAAAATTTCATCAGCATTGCAGACAAGAACGAGAAATGGTACACGCCTTCCGGTAAATGCCAGATATGGATATAAAAAAGGAAAAGATGGAAGGCTGGAAGTTGATCCAGAGGCTGCAAAAGTCGTAAAAATGATTTTTCGGATGGCAGCGGAAGGAACAAGTTTTGCAGATATTACAAGGGAATTGAACAGACAGGAGATTGTCACTTGTGATGAGCAGAAATTATCAAGAGGGGACCAGGTACAGTTCCAGAGGTTTGAGACGATCAAAAAGAAACACTGGAGCCCTACGACAGTAGCGGCAATTGTCCGGGATGAGATTTATATTGGAACCAGAATCTGGGGCAAAACGCGTTGTAGTATGCATACTGGCCATAAAGCTGTTCTGAATGATGAAACAGAATGGGTTCGCCTGGAAAATCATCATACGGCAATTATAGACAGGCAATTGTTTGAAAAAGCAAATGAAATGCATCCGAAAAAGAAGAGAAGTGTTGCGGAATCACGCACCAATTTTACTCTGGAAAGACGTAAAAAACAGCCGGCATTGCTGCTATGTGCCAACTGTGGGCATTCTTTACTAAAAGAAACGGAGCATCTGCTAAAATGCTCAGATGCTCGAACCAATGGAGATCCTGTGTGTCGAAGTCTGGTGATCCGACGGGAACCGCTGGAGGAGAATATCCTTGGGCTTGTTCATCAGTATGCAGCGTCAATGTTGGAAAAAGAAAAGAAAGTATCTTACAACAGGCAATGCGACTACAAAGAGATCAATACCGCAGAATTGCAAAAGCAGAGCCGACAGTTGACCTCGGAAAAGATGAAACTCTATGATGATTACAAAGATGGTCGTATGGATCGTGATTTGTATAAGCAGAGAGCGGAAAAGATAAGTGGACAGCTGGATGAAATTAAACGAAAAATAGAAGATGCGGAGAATAGCAAAAAGCTTCTTGAACAAAATGAACTTTCTGATAAAATAAAACTAAAAGATTTCTTGGGAATTCAGAAGTTCGATACAGAGAAGCTGCGTGAGATTATCAAGGTGATCCGTGTTCATAGTCAGGATGAAATCGAAATCGAATGGAATTTTGACGATATTTTTTCAGAACAGAGATAACTTGAGCAGGACAAAAATGACTTATCAGAAGATAATAAAGGTGCTGGGACTACCTGATGGAAGCGTCAGATAGTCTTCTGCAGAAAAAAATAAAATTTTTTTGTCCTATACTTGACACATCCACATGTATGTCGGCATACCTATTGCTCAAATATGGCAAAAGCGGGAATGAATCCAAAGACATTACAGTACCTCATGGGGCATTCGGATATATCGGTCACAATGAATGTGTACACACATATCGGATTCGATGATGCAGAGGAAGAACTGAAACGAATGGAAGAGTTTAGGAAAGCGCAGGCGGAGATTGAACAGAAGAAAAAGAAACCAATGTCGCAGAAGATGTTCAAGGCAATTTAATATGGAAGATGGGTAACGCTCTGGCTTAGGGCGGAGCGTTATTTTGGTGGAAAAATGAGATGTTCTGAGATATAATTATTGTGTTAAGTATATTTATGAAACATTGTATAACACACATAAGATTTAATGCTGAGAAATTACAAATTTGTCATTGTTGAAAATAGATTTTCACATTAACGAGAAAGGGTGACGAAATGGAAAAAATACAAGTAGTGCTAGCTTCTCCATCGGATTTGGCTGATGAACGTCAAATGATTAAAGACTTAGTGAATTCATTAAATCCATTATATATGAAAAATGGAATATGTATTGATTTAAGAATGTGGGAAAACAGTACACCTGGAATGAATGCTGATGGACCGCAAGGTTTAATTGATATGGATTTAGAAATTACCAATGCAGATTTATTTATTTGTATGTATTGGAAAAAAATAGGTACAAAGTTAGCTAACGAAGATGTTGCAGGTACAGAGCATGAACTTAATTTGGCATTGGATAGTTATCATAAACGTAGAAAACCTGATATTAAAACTTTTTTTAAGGTGATTGATGAATCTGAAAAAAATGATGATACAAGGAAAATTTCTGCAATATCAAAGAAACTACAACCTTTAGGTTTATATACACCATTCAAAGATATAAGTGAACTAAAAGATAATGTAAGTAAAATCTTACAAGCTGAAGTAATGAATTTGATTCGTAAGCAAGGGCAAGTTATGCCTGAAATACATAAATATATTGAAATTTCAGACACAAATGAATTTATCAGTAATTTTTCATCTAATAATAAATTAGTTTTAAATAAAGGTTATTATGATATGTTGGATTTTGAAAGGGAAAATACAGATAATATTTTTAAAGAAGAAGTATTTGACGGAAATCAACTTGTGGTATCCAACATATCAAATGTTACTGTTGTGGGGGATAATTCGACATTGCTTGTTAATCCGAGATATGCAAATGTGATTTGTTTTCGTAAGTGCTCTAATATAAAATTGATTGGATTAACACTAGGCCATACGCCTCGAAAGGGAAGTTGTATGGGATCTGTCTTGCGGTTTGAGAATTGCAACAACATACAATTAGATTCGTTAGAATTATTTGGATGTGGAACATACGGAATTGAATTAGAAAACTGCACTAATATTCGAACCAATGGGATTAAAATTTTTGAGTGCTCTTATGGAGCATTAAGTATAATAAATTCAAATTTAGAATTTTCAAATAGCATGATATATGATTGCAATAAAACTGTAGGTTGTATTATTGAAGCTACAAATAGTCAATTAGATTTTAATAATGTATCGATTTTTAATAATTATATAGATAACTATCTGATTTCTTTGGAATCTTCTAGTTTGTTTTGCAGTGGTGTTTGTGTGTATTCTAATTCATTTGCTGGCTTATGTAATCAAGCGATTCCATTTGGATTATTTGAAGAAAATAATGTAATTCAAAGAGGGGAAGAGTTTAATATCACAATTTCTTCTTCAAAAAAAACTACAAGAGATGTATATGAAGAAATTAAAGAATTTGTTTGTATATATGGGAAAATAGAAGAATCTGTTTTTGATGATGGACAAATCTATATAAATGTTATAACGTCTAGATTTGAGAATATTTCCCAAATAGAAAGCTTTATAGAGGGGTATGATAATCTGGCAACGGCATGCGGTTAATTACGATTCCTTAGTAGTAACCCATTCCCTTTTACTACTAATTTTACTACTAACAAATAGTAACAACATGCTCAATTCTGCTCTGTTTTGCCACAATCTGTAATTTCAGAGCATTTTACCATACCCCCCATAACTCCTTGCAAAACAGGGCATTCCGGGGCAAAAGAAGGAGAAATAAAACTATGATTAAAGTGCTTTTCATCTGCCACGGCAATATCTGCAGATCAACCATGGCCGAGAGTGTTTTTACGCACAAGGTAAAAATGCTCGGCCTTTCAGATCAGTTTTTGATCGACAGTTTTGCAACAAGTACAGAGGAGATTGGGAATCCACCTCACAGAGGAACAGTGAACAAGCTGCGAGAAGTGGGAATACCACTGGTTCCGCACAGAGCGAAGCAGATTACGTGGGCGGATTATGAAAAATCCGATTATATTATTGGTATGGATTCTGCTAATATGCGTAATCTTAACAGGATGCTGAAGAATGACCCGGAAGAGAAGCTTTATAAGTTTCTGACTTTTGCCGGATCAGGACGGGATATTGCGGATCCTTGGTATACAGGAAATTTTGACAAAACTTATGAGGATATACAGGAAGGTTGTGAGGGATTTCTGGATTATCTGGAGAAACATGGAGAAATCCATTACTGATATTTCGGAATGAGACACAAATCTGAAACAATACAAAAGGGATGACAGCAAAAGGCAGCGGAAGCTGCTTTTTCTGTCGATGAAAACTTCTTTACAAATCTGAAAACTTCTATTATACTTGTCCATACAGCAGGCAACTCAAATTCAGCAGAGAAATCTGCTCTCTGCAATTCTACAGTGGAAGTTCTTTCCACAGAAATATCTAATCATGTTATCAGATCAGAATCATTTTGTGCGTCGTTGTGAGAGCGCACAGGATTTTGTCAGGACATTCGTCCGCTTTGTTTCACAGAAAGGAAATTAAATATGGAAAAAAGTTATGAAACTTTTGTCACGGACCTGAGAAAGCTTCTTCTTGCGGCTATGGACCTGAAGGAAGAAGAAATTTATTTTTCAAACGATGGAGAAAAATATGGCTGTTTGGGAGATAGGCTATTTGTAGAGAGTGGTCATATGGAAAAGGCAAAAACAGTCTGCGGGTTGCATACAGAAGAACTTTATAAAAGGTACTGTCAGGAACATTCTTTTGAAAATATCGTTCATGATTGTGTTAGGGAGATAAAAAAAGTCAGTGAAAATTGTGTGCTATGTGATTTGGACGATCTGAAAGATTATGAGAAGATAAAAAGCAGACTTTTTATTCGACTTCTGAATGCAGATAAAAACAGGACTATACTGAAGGAGTTGGTTCATCACAAAATCGGAGATATTGCTTTAGTGGTTTATTATCTTGCAGGAGAAAAAGAGGGATATGTTCTGAGTGCAAAGATCAAGAAAAGCTTTGTGGAGAAATGGGGAAAAGATGCGGATACTGTTTTCGAAGCTGCTCTAATAAATACATATTTTATCAGTCCACCAAGAATCTATCATTGGGAAAAAATGCTGTTTGATAAGACATATGAAGGAGATAATTTCATGGATATCCTTGGAACATACCATCCAAATAAAGGGATTGCCGGGAATTGCCTGAGTACAGAAAAGCGTACTAATGGAGCGGCAGCAATCTTTTTGCCCGGGGTAGCCAGACGTCTTTCTGAACTTCTGGGGACAGACCTGTATCTGGTTTTTACCAGTGTTCATGAAGTAATGGTCCATAATGCGGATGTGGTTTATCCGGAAGATTTGAAAGAAGTTCTAAGTGATACGCTCGAGAAAGCAACTCCGGAAGAGGATTATCTGACATCTTCCATTTATCGATACAGCAGAAGGAGTGGTGAATTCTCTGTGGAATTGAAATGAGCTAAAGAGAGGTGACATATGGAAGTGCTTTGAGTTTATCGTTATTTGGGCATTAGAACAGAAATTAAGGCCGGAATCCATCATAAAGAATGAAATTCCGGCCAGGTTCTTTCCATGTGTTATGCTGTTTGTCTAACTATTATAAGAGTTCTTTTTTTGTGGTTTAGCTGAGAAGTGCGGAATCGTTGGAAAATTCTTCACCGCTGGCTTCTTCGAATTTGTCCAGGAGATCTTTGACTGTAAGCTTTTTCTTTTCTTCGCCCTGGATATCCAGAATGATCTTTCCCTCCCACATCATGATCAGACGATTGCCGTGAGTGATTGCATCACGCATGTTATGGGTGATCATCATGGTTGTCAGATGATCGCGGTTTACGATCATGTCTGTGATCTCGAGAACCTTGGCTGCAGTCTTCGGATCAAGAGCAGCAGTGTGCTCATCCAGAAGAAGAAGCTGAGGCTTCTTTAAAGTTGCCATCAGAAGTGTCAATGCCTGACGCTGGCCACCGGAGAGGAGTCCGACTTTGGAAGTGAGCCGGTCCTCAAGACCAAGACCGAGAATCTTCAGGAGTTCGTGGTATTCTTCCCGTTCCTGGCGGGTAATGCCCGGACGGAGAAGGCGGGATTTTCCGCGGCGTTTGGCAAGAGCGAGATTTTCTTCAATTCCCATAGTTGCAGCAGTTCCGGTCATAGGATCCTGGAATACACGGCCAAGATACGCGGCTCTTTTATATTCGGAAAGTTTTGTGACATCGGTTTCACCGATAATGATCTTTCCGGAATCTACAGGCCAGGCACCTGCAACTGCATTCAGCATAGTGGATTTTCCGGCGCCGTTTCCTCCGATGACTGTAACAAAATCACCTTCGTTCAGATGAAGATCCACGCCGTTTAAAGCAACCTTTTCATTGATAGTGCCCGGATTAAATGTTTTATGTATATCGATCAGTTTCAGCATGATCATTTACCTCCCTGTTTGGCTTTTGTAAAGTATTTGCCCTTCCAGTATGGGAAAGCAAGGAACAATGCAACGACGAGTGCGGAAAGCATTTTCAGAAGGTCTGTATCAATTCCCATCCAGATAACAATCTGAAGTACCAGATAATAAAGAATAGAACCAAATACAACGCTTAACAGCTTCAGTGCAAAGTTGCGGAAAATACGGCTGAAGATTGCTTCACCGATAATTACTGCAGCAAGACCGATAACGATGGAACCACGTCCCATGTTGATATCTGCAAATCCCTGGTACTGTGTGAGAAGAGCGCCGGAAAGAGCAACAAGTCCGTTGGAAAGCATCAGTCCCAGAACCTTATTGCGGTCTGTGTTGATACCCTGTGCACGGGACATGCTTGGATTACATCCGGTCGCACGCAGGGAACATCCGAGTTCAGTTCCGAAGAACCAGTAAAGGACTGCAATCAGAATGATGATCATAATTGCTACGATAAAAAGCGTATTCTGTGTCAGAGCAACACCCTTGACACGTCGAAGGGATACCAGAAGATTAAATTTATCAACATTGATCGCCTGGTTTGCTTTTCCCATGATCTTCAGGTTGATAGAATAAAGGGAAAGCTGTGTCAGGATTCCGGCAAGGATAGCCGGGATGCCCATAAAGGTATGAAAAATACCAGTGGCAAGACCGGCCAGAAGTCCGGCTCCTGTTGCAACCAGCATGGACACCCATACATTGTGTCCGTTGAGCATCATCATGATACAAACAGCGCCGCCTGTACATAAAGTTCCGTCAACGGTAAGATCCGCAATATCAAGAATGCGGAATGTAATGTACACACCGATCGCCATGATTCCCCAGATAAGCCCCTGTGCGGCAGCTCCTGGAAGTGCGGTTATTAAACTCATAATCTGCATGTTAAATTATCCTCCTCTTTTTTATGCACGAACAGCGAGAAGGGGAACTCCCTTCTCGCTGTATCAGTGTATAATAGGTTTTTTACCGATTATTCAGCTGTTTTATCTGTTTCGATTGCTTCATATCCATCCGGAATTTTAATACCAAGCTCGTCACAGATGTCTTTGTTGTATTCTTTTGTGAATTTTGGTGCATATTCAATCGTCATTTTGGAGATATCTTTACCATCCTGAAGGATGCTGACTGCCATTTCGCCGGTTTTGTATCCAAGATCATAGTAGCTGATGGAAAGTGTTGCAACACCACATGCCTGGCAGATACCTTCTTCACCAGCGATTACCGGAACCTTTGCCGGAAGACAGATGTTGTTGATGATCTCAGTATTGGATGCTACAGTATTATCTGTAGGTGCATAGATCACATCACTGTCATTGGCAGCTGTGGTAACAACGGATGAAAGATCGTTGGAATCAGAGAATGCATAATCTTCACAGGTATAACCAAGCTTCTCAAGAGCATCTTTTACTGTATCTACCTGATACTGGGAGTTTGGCTCTGCTGAGCAGTAGAGAAGTCCGACATTTTTTGCATCCGGGAAAAGCTCATGAAGCATATCGGCCTGCTCATCAAGAGGAGCAAGATCAGAAGTACCGGAAATGTTCCCGCCTACTGTTCCGTCAAAGTCATCGATTCCAAGAGCGACACCATATTCGGTAACGGCTGTTCCAAGGATCGGGATATCGGAAGTTCCGGCAGCTGCAGCCTGAAGAGATGCGGTTGCGTTTGCAAGGATCAGGTCTGCCCCTTCTGAAACAAAGCTGTTGATAATGGTAGAACAGGTATTAGAATCACCCTGTGCATTTTGCTCGTCAAATTTTACGGAATCACCCATCTTTTCAGTGATGGCATCCTCAAAACCCTTAGTTGCGGCATCCAGTGCGTCATGCTGGACCAGCTGGCAGATACCTATTGTGTAAGTCTTTTCTTCTTTGGCGCTTACTGTGGCAGCACAGGTTCCTGTTACAAGAGCTGCTGCGAGTACAGCTGTTAAAATACGCTTTTTCATATTGTTTTCCTCCTCACGATGTTGCTGCATTTTTGGATTATTTAAAAATACAACACTGATTGTGTTAATATAACACTTTAACGCTTAAAAGTCAAGAAGAATTAACGTGAAAATATGTTGAATAAACAGATCCGGAAAACAAAATAAAGCATGAAATGAAATGCAGGCACAGGAAAAAACATACAGTCATATCATATTGTGAATGAAATTCTCAAGGAGAAAGAACATGGCATATAAAATCGTTCTGGATGCCGGACATGGTGGAGAAGATCCGGGTGCTGTTTATAAAGATCGCAAGGAAAAGGATGACAATCTGAAACTGACCCTTGCAGTAGGAAAGATCCTGGAAGAGAATGGCGTGGATGTGGTTTATACCAGGACTACAGATATTTATCAGACTCCTTTTGAAAAAGCGAAAGCTGCAAATGAAGCTGGAGCAGATTTTTTTATTTCTTTTCATCGCAACAGCAGTTCCAAGCCGGAACAATACAATGGAGTTGAAGTACTGATCTATGATAAGAAAGGCATTAAATATCAGATGGCACAGAATATCCTGGGAGCATTGGGAGAACTGGGGTTTCGGGAACTGGGCGTAAAAGAACGTCCGGGGCTGGTAGTGCTCCGGCGCACAAAAATGCCGGCACTTTTGATCGAGACCGGATTTATAAACTCGGAAAAGGATAATCAGCTTTTTGAAAAAAAATTCGAAGAGATTGCCAGAAGCATCGCAGATGCCATTCTGGGAACATTGAATGAGGAAACGGTGGAAGAGCCATTGTATTATCGGGTACAGACAGGAGCATTTCGAAATCGGGAAAATGCAGACAGGATGTTGTATCAGCTGACAGATCAGGGATTTCCGGCGTTTATCCTGAGAGAGAATGATCTTTACAAAGTTCAGGTAGGAGCATATATGCAGCTTGGAAATGCGGTCAATATGGAACAAAGGCTGAGGGACAGTGGATATAGCACAGTGATCGTTACAAAATAGAAAACAGATGATCTGTTAGTGCATCTGCCACGAAAGAGTGATATGATTAGGCAATACAGAAAGCTGGATAAGGGATACCTGTCAGATAAATATCTTTTGATCCGGGATTTAGCTGCAGATGGTAAAGAAAGGACATAGAAAATAATGTACGAAGAGTTTCTGAAACAGATAGAAGATTTCATGTTTATAGAAGATAAGCCGGAAAAAGCGGATGTGATCTTTGTTCCGGGAAACGGATATCCTCAAATGGCGGAAAAAGCAGCGGAGCTTTACAGGAATGGGTTTGCACCAAAGATCCTGCCCAGTGGAAGATACAGTATCACAGCAGGGAGATTTACAGGAGTTCTTGACAAGAAAGAATGTTATTGTGGGACATACAAAACGGAATGGGATTTTTTGAAAGATGTTCTGATGCAGAATGGTGTACCGGAAGAAGCGATTCTGAAAGAAGATCAGGCAACCTACACTTATGAGAACGCAATTTATTCCCGGCAGGTAACAGACAGAGAATACCTGGATATCAAAAAGGCGATTCTCTGCTGTAAGACCTGTCATGCAAGACGTGCGTTGATGTATTACAAGTTGCTTTATCCGGATACGGAATTCTTTGTGAGTTCGTGTTGTGTGGATTCTATAGATAAAAATACGTGGATTATGACAAATGATGGAATTGATGAGGTAATGGGGGAAATAACTAGAATAATTAAACAATTTTCATTGATGCTCAAAAAAAATTAATTTAGGGGTGTCGTAAAAAAAAGAATTGTGTTATAATGCATTTGACGAAAAAAAGAAATATCTGTTACGAAAGATTAACAAGATATTAATTTTTGGAGAAATATTGGTTCGAGCGCATGTTACATGCGTTCGATATTTTATATAACTGAATTTTTTGACAAAAGGCAAATATGAATCTTAGATTTTGAATATAGAGGTGCAGATTATTATGAAAAAGAACACAAAGATTACATTTAGCAGAAGCTTTTCAATACTGGCAGCAGCGGCATTGTCCATGACACTGATCGGAGGACAGACCTTTCCGGCATATGCGGAGAACTCTTCAGGTATAGAATCCGGTGCTGTGATCCCGGATAATATAACTATTGACAGCCCTACAGCTCTTGCTAACATTGCGCTCCCATCTAATGCGTATGGAACTCTTTCCTGGGCAGATAGTTCTTATGTTCCGGACAAACGTGTGCAATCCTGTGGGGTAGTGTTCAAACCTGCTGCAGGTGCTGATCTTTCAGGCCTTCCGGGGTGGGACAGTAATTCAGGAACACTTACAGGTTCCGTGACAGTTGTGGTCAGCAGCATTGACAGTACAGAGGAAAATTCCGGAAGTGAGGAAAGCTCCGATTCTTCTGATTCAGATTCAGGAGAATCCTATGGAACCGATGATAAAGAGGAAAATGGAACCGACGTCAATGAGAATGATGCAGATACTTCTGTAAAAGAAACAGAGGACAGCACTGCAGAGAATGAGGAGAAGAACGAAGGTTTGCAGGATGACAGTGCTCAGGAAAATAAAGAAGATCCGGGGACAACAGGAAAAACGGAGCAGTCTTCTTCAGATTCTTCAGATACAACAGATGCAGCAGATGCCAGTGGAGAGGAAAAAAGGGATCCGGAGATAACAGAAGCTCCGGAGGTAACAGCTGCACCATCTGAGGATAATAAAACTCAGGATGGGGAAGAAGCAGAAGCTGTGGAAACTCCTGCTGTAACGATAACTCCGGCGGCAGAAGATGGTATGGATCCTGATGCAGCATCTGAGAATAGAGACGATGAGAAGCATGAAAAAAATAACGATGCTGAAATTACCGCGATCCCGGAAATTACGGAGACTCCTGATACTGAAGAAAACAAGGATAATATTTTTGACAGGAAAGATGATACAGAGGATAAACGCCCTCAGAATGCAGCTACCGATCTGACAGAAACAGAAAAAGAGGAAATTGCGTCTCAAAATCATACCTGTGATGGAATAACTGTATCAGGAATCGATCTTCCGTGGTATGTGCAGTTTCGTGTTTCTGGTGGTGAGGACTATCAGTTTACCAATGAAGAAGATGCAACAATCTTTAAATCCTATGAGTTTGAACTCTGGGATACACAGAATAATACAGAGTATAAAATTCCGGATGGGGAGTATATCAGTGTGACTGTACCTGTAAAGGCTGGCTATACATATTCGATTGAACACCTTCTTGATAATGGCGCAATGGAGACCATCATTCCAAGCATGGATGGTGCCACAATGACTTTCAGTACACATTCATTCAGCCCATTTGGCATCGCTGGAAGTAAATCTCTGGTAGGGCCAGATGCTGAAAGCAATACCGGTGCAACGGTTACACCTGCAGCTGATGCTTCATCTTCGGATACTGCATCTTCAGGTACTGCAGATTCTGCAGAAACAGACAGTACAGACACCAATACGGCAGAGACATCTCAGAATCTGACTTCAGATAGCACAGATCAGGAACAGTCTTCTTCTCAGAACAGTGATACGGCGGAGAAGGAGGCTGAAGAACAGTCTTCTGCAACAACATCCAAGAAACAGGTAAATACCGGGGATAACACTCAGATCCTTCCGTTTGTGATCTTGTTTGTGGCAGCGGCAGTTGTAGCTGGTGTAGCAGTGTTTTTTAAGAAAAGAAAGAAGTAATGAATAAGAATAAGAGAAAAAGCTCTCCCATATAATGACTGTGGGAGGGCTTTTTTATGAAGGGAAAAGCAATATTACGATCATTGCTGCTAGCCTATGGAGTGACAGGACTTTTTCTTCTGATACTGGCGTTTCTGCTCTTTCAGTTTGAATTCGGAGGAGGGACGGCGGCGGTGGGGATCATTATTATTTATGTAGTATCCTGCCTGGTCGGAGGTTTTATGGCGGGAAAGATCATACGGAAAGACCGATATATATGGGGGATCGTTACCGGGCTTTCCTATTATGTTCTGCTGCTTCTGGTATCTTTTCTGGCACAGGGGAAATGGGATATGACCTTTGCCCATGCGTTGACTACTTTTTTCATGTGTCTTGGTGGCGGAGCCATTGGTGGGATGCTGTCGTAAAAGCTTACAAAAAAATGCTTTGAAAATCGATGATTTTATGCTATACTAGGCGAAGAATAGAATACATAAAGGAGGATATATCATGGAACATATCAAGACATTAAATACAAAGAACCTTCAGAACACGGTTAAGAAGGGTGGATGTGGCGAATGTCAGACATCCTGTCAGTCTGCTTGCAAGACTTCCTGTACAGTAGGAAACCAGAGCTGCGAGCATAAATAAGAAGCAGCCGTTGAATGAGTGGAAAGCAGCGGGAGATCCGCTGCTTCACTTGTTTTATCTGAAAGTAACAGGTATCCAGCAAAACGCGCCGGAGGGCGCGTTTTGTCGGGTTATAAAAGAATTTTAGAAAGGATTGCGGGAAGATGAGTCTGATTCACCGTTATCAAAGTAATGGATATAATATTGTGCTGGATATCAACAGCGGCTGTATCCACCTAGTAGATGAAGTAACCTATGAGGTGCTGCCGTATCTTGAAGAAGGCATGGAAGTGGCTGCCATTGCTGAGAAGCTTGGCGACCGTTTTAAGAAAGAGGATGTGGAAACCTCTGTAACTGAATGTAAGAAGCTTCAGGAACAGGGAATGCTTTTTACAAAAGATATTTATGAGAATATCATTGATGAATTTACCAAAAACCGCCAGACCGTTGTAAAGGCTCTTTGCCTTCATATTGCTCATGACTGTAATCTGGCATGCAGATATTGTTTTGCAGAAGAAGGAGAGTATCACGGAAGACGTGCGCTGATGTCTTTTGAGGTAGGAAAAAAAGCGTTGGATTTCCTGATCGCTAATTCCGGCTCCAGAAAGAATCTGGAAGTGGATTTCTTTGGCGGCGAGCCTCTTATGAACTGGCAGGTTGTAAAGGATCTTGTGAAATACGGAAGAGAACAGGAGAAACTTCATAACAAAAAATTCCGCTTCACATTGACAACCAACGGCGTTCTTTTAAATGATGAGGTGATGGAATTCTGCAATAAGGAAATGGGAAATGTTGTCTTAAGCGTGGACGGTAGAAAAGAAGTTCATGACTACATGCGCCCGTTCCGTAAGGGTGCAGGAAGCTATGATCTGATCATGCCGAAATTTGAGAAATTTGCGGAATCCAGAAATCAGGACAAGTATTATGTAAGAGGAACCTTTACTCATCATAATCTTGATTTCTCTCAGGATGTTCTGCATCTGGCAGATCTTGGCTTCAAGCAGATTTCTGTTGAGCCGGTCGTGGCAGCAGATACAGAAGAGTATGCGATCCGTGAGGAGGATATCCCACAGATCCTGGAACAGTATGATATTCTTGCAAAAGAAATGATCAAAAGAGAAAAAGAGGGAAAAGGATTCAACTTCTTCCACTTTATGATAGACCTTACCGGTGGTCCGTGTGTATACAAACGACTTTCCGGATGCGGCTCAGGAACCGAGTACCTGGCTGTTACTCCGTGGGGAGATTTTTATCCATGTCACCAGTTTGTGGGTGAGGAACAGTACCTTATGGGTAATGTAGACGAGGGAATCACAAAGCCTGAAATCGTAAAAGACTTTGGAAGATGTAACGTCTATACGAAACCGGACTGTAAAGACTGTTTTGCCAGATTCTACTGCAGCGGCGGCTGTGCGGCAAATGGTTACCATTTCGGCGGAGATATCCGGGGGAATTATAAGATCGGATGCGAACTCCAGAGGAAGCGTGTGGAGTGCGCTATCATGATAAAAGCCGCTTTGGCGGAATAAGAGAGGAAAAAGAAAATGAAGAAAAGTAGAGGAATTGCAGTGCTGCTTCTGACAGCAATTGTCACAGTATTCTTCTGCTATGTGGCTGCGGTAGGCATTGGTCCTACAGGAACAGGTTCGGCTAAGAATATCAACACCGGACTTGATCTTGCCGGCGGTGTCAGCATCACATACCAGGCTAAGGACAGTAATCCGAGCAAGGAAGACATGTCCGATACTGTTTACAAGATGCAGCAGCGTGTTTCTCAGTACAGTACTGAGGCACAGGCATATCAGGAAGGTTCCAACCGTATCACCATTGAGATTCCAGGAGTATCAGATGCAAATGCGATCCTGGAAGAACTTGGAAAGCCAGGTTCTCTGTATTTTATCGATCAGACAGATGCAGATGGAAACCAGAATTTTACAACAGGAAACAGTGAGAGTGGATATGTTCTTGCAAGAAGTATTGAGGATATCCAGAAAGCCGGATCTGTTGTACTGGAAGGTACAGACGTTGCAGATGCTGAGGGAGGTGCTTATCAGGATTCATCCACAAGCTCCCAGAAATATGCAGTCAGTCTGACTCTTACAAAGAATGGAAAAACCAAATTTGCGGAAGCTACCAAGGCAAATGTTGGAAAGCAGATCGCAATCGTATATGACAATCAGGTTTTAAGCGCTCCGAATGTAAATGAGGAGATTTCCGGCGGAAAAGCTCAGATCACCGGAATGGCAAGTACAGAAGAGGCACAGAATCTTGCTTCTTACATAAGAATCGGTTCCTTAAGTCTTGAGCTTACCGAGCTTCGTTCCAGCGTAGTTGCTGCACAGCTTGGTGAAGAAGCCATCGCAACAAGTGTAAAAGCCGGAGCGATCGGTCTTGTGATCGTTATGCTGATCATGATCATCGCATACCGTATCCCAGGTCTGGTTGCATCTGTTGCACTGGTTCTTTATACAACCTTAATGCTGATCACACTGAATGCCTTTGATATCACCCTTACGCTTCCGGGTATTGCAGGTATCATCCTGGGCATTGGTATGGCAGTGGATGCCAATGTTATCATCTACGCCAGAATCCGTGAGGAGATCGCGGCAGGCCTTTCTGTCCATGCAGCGATCAAAAGTGGATTCGGCAAAGCGTTTTCCGCTATTTTTGATGGAAACATCACAACACTGATCGCGGCTTGTGTGCTGATGTGGCTTGGCTCCGGTTCTGTTAAGGGGTTTGCCTACACGCTGGCAATGGGTATCGTGATCTCCATGTTTACAGCACTGGTTATATCCAGGCTTGTTATTAATGCGGTATACGCAATTGGTGTTCGTGACCCGAAATTCTATGGCATTGCCAGGGAACGTAAGGTTGTGGATTTCGTTGGAAAGAGAAAAATCTTCTTTGCTGTTTCCATTATCCTGATCCTTTGCGGACCTGTAGGAATGCTGGTCCACAGTAATGTGATCGGTGACAAAGCCATGAATTACAGTCTGGAGTTTTCCGGCGGTACTTCTACTAATGTAACCTTCAATAAAGAGATGGATATCAAGGAGATCGATTCCGAGGTAACACCGGTTGTTGAGGCAGTGACAGGTGATAAGAATGTACAGCCGACCAAGGTGCAGGGAACCAATCAGGTAGTGATCAAAACACGTTCTCTGGATCTTAAGGAACGAGAAGCACTGAATAAGGCATTAGAGGAAAATTTTGATGTAGATACAAGTCTGATCACATCGGAGAATATTTCCGCTACTGTCAGCAATGAGATGAGAAGAGACGCTATCGTAGCGGTTATCGTAGCTGCGATCTTCATGCTTCTTTACATCTGGTTCCGTTTCAAGGATATCCGCTTTGCAAGCAGTGCAGTACTTGCACTTCTTCATGATGTCCTGGTCGTACTTGCGTTTTATGTTATTTCCAGAACATCTGTGGGAAATACATTTATTGCGTGTATGCTGACGATCGTAGGTTATTCCATCAATGCTACTATTGTCATCTTCGACCGTATCCGTGAGAATATGAGAGGCAGAAAGAAAGTTGAGGATGAGAAACTGAAAGAGATCGTAAATACCAGTGTTACAGAAACTCTGACACGAAGCATTTACACATCCCTGACAACATTTGTAATGGTTGCAATTCTTTATGTAATGGGTGTTTCCTCAATTAAAGAATTTGCAGCACCGCTGATGGTAGGTATCATCGGTGGAGCATATTCTTCTGTATGCATCACTGGTGCTCTGTGGTACACCATGAAAACATTCAGAAAAAATCGTGTTGCAGCACCGGCAGCTGCAGCAGCTTCCGCAAAGATTTCTTCCGAGAAATCTGAGAAAAAGGTAAAACAGCCATCCGGACAGCAGACAGCTCAGCAGCAGCCGAAGAAGAAAAACCGTAAAAGAGTTGCCGAGCGCCTTGCAGCGCAGGAGGCAGCAACGCAGCAGAATGATGAGGAGAAATCTGAATAAAATTGCTGAATAACAGAAACGTTCCGTACCGGGAAAGAATATTTCCTGGCGGAACGTTTTTTTTGTGTGGCATAAAAAACTTGCAGCTATGCAGGAGTATGAGTTACAATACGGTTATTGTGTTGCTTTGAAGAAAGAAAGCGGCAAAGCATCAAGGAGGAAACAACATGGAACGATGGGTTGTTGCTGCAAAACGGGCGGACTTTGCGGCAATTGGAAAAGAGTTCGGAATTGATCCGGTGATCGCCAGACTGATCCGAAACCGGGATGTACAGGACAGGGATGAAATTCGCAGATATCTTTATGGAAAGGTGGACGAACTGGCTTCTCCACATTTGATGAAAGATGTGGATAAGGCAGTGGAGATCCTGCGGAATAAAATAAAGGAAAAAAAACGCATCCGTATTATAGGCGATTATGACATTGATGGGGTAGTATCGACCTTCATTCTGATCAAAGGACTGAAGCGTGCAGGAGCTCTGGCAGATACATATATTCCGGACCGTGTGGCGGACGGATATGGAATCCATGAGCACCTGATCGAAAGAGCAGTGAATGATGGGATTGACGTAATTGTTACCTGTGATAATGGAATTGCGGCGTACAATGAAATCACTATGGCTAAAGAGAAGGGAATGACGGTGATAATAACCGATCATCATGAAATTCCCTATAAAGAAACGGAAGATGGAAGAGAACTGATCCTTCCGCCGGCTGATGCCATTGTAAATCCAAAACAGCCGGACTGTAATTATCCGGAGAAAAGATTGTGCGGAGCAGTTGTTGCGTTGAAACTGGTGACAGCTCTCTATGAGGCATGCGGGATTCCGGAAAAAGAGCTGGAAGATTTTCTGGAATTAGGAGCCATTGCCACGGTGGGAGACGTGATGGATCTTCAGGGTGAAAACCGCATCCTTGTAAAGGAAGGCCTGAAACGACTTTCCCACACTTCTAACAAAGGTCTCCGTGAACTGATCCGTGCCAATGGCCTGGAGGATGGGCCGATCACTGCCTATCATGTAGGGTTTGTGCTGGGACCATGTATCAATGCCAGTGGAAGACTGGATACCGCTGCACGTTCCCTGAAACTGCTCTGTGCGGAGACGGAAGATGAAGCAGCAAAACTTGCCGGTGATCTGACTGCGTTGAATCAAAGCAGAAAAGCTCTCACAGAAGAGGGAAAGGAAGCAGCGATCCGTATTGTGGAAGAGACAGAAATCGGACAGGACAGGGTTCTTGTGATCTATTTACCGGACTGTCACGAAAGCCTGGCCGGAATTATTGCGGGACGCATCCGGGAAAAGTACAATAAACCGGTCTTTGTACTGACAAAAGGTGAAACAATGGTGAAAGGTAGCGGACGTTCCATAGAAAGCTATTCCATGTTTGAGGAACTGGTAAAATGCGGAGATCTGATGGAACAGTATGGTGGTCATCCCATGGCGGCAGGATTATCCATTAAAGAAGAAAATGTGGAAGAGTTCCGCAGACGGTTAAACGAAAACTGTACTCTGACAGAAAAGGATCTGGCTCCAAAGATCCTGATCGATGTGCCAATGCCGGTTTCCTATATAAATAAGGAACTTGTGGAAGAGATATCCCTGCTGGAGCCTTTTGGAAAGGGAAATACCAAACCGATTTTTGCACAGAAGGGACTTCGGGTTTTAAGCAGCCGTATTCTTGGCAAAAATAGGAATGTGGCAAAGCTTCAGCTGTCAGACAGTACCGGCTGTGTAGTGGAAGCAGTATATTTTGGAGAAGCAGATGAATTTGTTGATAGAATAAAAAACTGTGGAAGTATTGCGGTCACATATTATCCTGAGATCAACCGTTATCAGGGAAGAGAGACCTTACAGATCGTAATCCGAAATTATATTACAGAATAACAGGAGAAGGTATCACTAAAATGCAGATCCTGACAGCGAGTAATTGACTGTAAAACAGGAAAGAAGGCTCTATACTGGGCAATATGCAGTCCAGGGCCTGTCGTAATTCCGCGAGTTCTGTCGGGTTGCACATTGATTCCCTACAGAAAAAGTGCTATACTATCTAACATCTGATTGACAAATTAAACCATTGGAGGTTATTATGAAAAAAATAGAAGAATATGTAAGAAGTATCCCGGACTTTCCAGAGCCAGGGATTATTTTCCGTGACGTTACCAGCGTCCTTCAGGATGCGGATGGATTACAGCTTGCCATTGATTCTATGCAGGATTGTCTGGAGGGTGAGGAGTTCGATGTGATCACAGGTCTTGAATCCAGAGGCTTTATCTTTGGTATGCCGATCGCATATAATCTTCACAAACCCTTTGTTCTGGTCCGCAAAGCAGGAAAACTTCCATGTGAGACCGTTTCCAGAACCTATGATCTGGAGTATGGAAGTGCAACTATCGAGATGCATAAGGATTCCATCAAGCCGGGACAGAAGGTTGTTATTGTGGATGACCTGATCGCTACGGGCGGAAGTGTGGAAGCAGCCATCAAGCTTGTGGAGGAGCTTGGCGGCGAGGTTGTCAAGGTGGTTTTCCTTATGGAGCTTGCAGGTCTGAAGGGACGTGAGCGTCTCAAAGGTTATAATGTGGCATCTGTGATCTGTTACGACGGAAAATAATTTTTTGTCGGTGGAAGGGGATGTGAACTGTTGTAGTCATACGGCAGTATGAAATTGTGCACAGGCAGGTGGGATTTAATGGCAGAGACAAAAAATACGGAAAAACAAAACATTGAGATACAGAAGGAAGAAGAAAAAAGAGAGTCTGTCCGGAAGGCAGATGCGGCGGTGAAATCCATGCATGATTTTACAAGCCCTGAGGTTCTTTATCAGGAGCTGATAAAAAGTGTGAAGAAATATCATCCGTCTACAGATATTTCCATGATCGAAAAGGCCTATAAAGTGGCCAGTGAGGCACATAAGGATCAGAAACGTAAATCCGGTGAACCTTATATCATTCATCCTCTCTGTGTTGCGATCATCCTTGCGGATCTTGAGCTGGATAAGGAAACCATAGTGGCAGGCCTTCTTCATGATGCGGTAGAAGATACTTGGATGACGTATGAAGAAGTAGAAAAGGAATTTGGTTCTGAAGTAGCGCTTCTGGTAGATGGTGTTACCAAGCTGGGACAGCTGTCCTATTCCAAGGACAAGGTAGAGGTTCAGGCTGAGAATTTAAGAAAGATGTTCCTTGCAATGGCTAAGGATATCCGCGTCATCCTGATCAAGCTTGCGGACCGTCTTCATAATATGCGTACCCTGCAGTATATGAGACCGGAGAAACAGCAGGAGAAAGCAAGAGAAACCATGGATATCTATGCTCCCATCGCGATGCGGCTTGGTATTTCCAAGATCAAGGTGGAACTGGATGATCTTTCTCTTAAGTATCTGAAGCCGGATGTTTACTATGATCTGGTAGAAAAGGTTGCTCTTCGCAAAAGCGCCCGTGAGGAATTTGTTAATTCTATCGTGAAACAGGTAAAGCAGCATATGGAGGATGCCAATATCAGGGCACAGGCGGATGGCCGCGTGAAGCATTTCTTCAGCATCTATAAGAAGATGGTCAATCAGGATAAAACCATTGATCAGATTTATGACCTGTTTGCCGTACGTATCATTGTAGATACTGTGAAGGACTGTTATGCAGCTCTTGGTGTTATCCATGAGATGTATAAGCCGATCCCCGGCAGATTTAAAGATTATATCGCAATGCCGAAGGCCAATATGTATCAGTCTCTGCATACAACGCTTATTGGTCCTAACGGACAGCCTTTCGAAATCCAGATCCGTACATTTGAAATGCATAAAACCGCAGAATACGGTATTGCAGCTCATTGGAAATATAAGGAAACTTCCGATGGTAAGAAACCTGGAAAGAGTGAGGAAGAGAAGCTGAACTGGCTGCGCCAGATCCTGGAGTGGCAGCGCGACATGTCCGATAACCGGGAGTTCATGAGTCTTCTGAAAAATGATCTGGATCTTTTTGCGGACAGTGTTTACTGTTTCACTCCCCAGGGAGATGTAAAAACACTTCCCAATGGTTCTACACCTATTGATTTTGCATACAGCGTGCACAGTGCAGTAGGAAACAAGATGGTAGGTGCCAGGGTCAATGGCAAACTTGTTCCTATTGAATATAAGATCAAAAACGGTGATCGTATTGAGATCATAACATCCCAGAATTCTCAGGGCCCCAGCCGTGACTGGCTGAAGATCGTAAAGAGCACACAGGCTAAGAATAAGATCAACCAGTGGTTTAAGAAAGAACTGAAGGAAGATAATATCCTGAAGGGTAAGGACATGCTGAATCAGTATGCCAAGACCAAGGGCTTTAAACCAGGCATATATACCAAGCCACAGTATATGGAATCGGTAATGCATAAATATGGTTTCCGAGACTGGGATTCTGTATTGGCAGCGATCGGACATGGCGGCCTGAAAGAAGGTCAGGTGTTTAACAAGCTGGTAGAAGCCTATGAGAGGGAACATAAGAAGAATCTTACAGATGAACAGGTCCTGGAGGCAGCTTCCGAATCACAGGAGAAGCTTCACATTGCCAAGAGTAAGAGTGGCATTGTAGTAAAAGGCATTCATGATGTGGCAGTTCGTTTTTCCAAATGCTGTAGTCCGATCCCGGGAGATGAGATCGTAGGCTTTGTAACAAGAGGAAGAGGGATCACCATTCATCGTACAGACTGTGTGAATGTGCTCAACATGCCTGAGATTGACCGGAAACGTCTCATTGAAGCAGAGTGGCAGATGCCGGACAGAGCGGATTCCGAGAAATACGAAGCGGAGATCCAGGTTTATGCAAATAACCGTACCGGACTTCTGGTGGATATTTCCAAGATCTTTACAGAGAGGAAGATCGATCTTCGTTCCATTAACAGCCGTACCAACAAGCAGGAACGCGCCACGATTTCCATGTCCTTTAATGTATGCAGCAAACAGGAACTGAATTCCCTGATCGAAAAGATCCGTCAGGTTGAAAGTGTTCTTGATGTAGAGCGAACAACGGGCTGACCCGATAAACGGAGGAATTTTTATGAGTAAACTTGAAATGCAGCAGTGTGTGCTGGGTCAGGTGTTTACCAACTGCTATTTTCTGAAAAATAAAGAGACCGGAGAACTGCTGATCGTAGACCCGGGAGACTATGCAGAAAAAGTTTTTCAGAAAGTATCTCTTATTCAGGGAAAACCGGTGGGGATCCTTCTGACACATGGTCATTTTGATCACATCATGGCTGTAAAGGAAGTGAAGGAAAAATATCAGATCCCGGTTTATGCATGCAGGCAGGAAGAAGTGATGCTGGCAGAGCCCACGATAAATATGACTGCTGTTTATGGAAGTGCCTGTTCAATTAAGCCGGAGGTTCTTCTGGATGACGGGCAGATTTTCGAAGCGGCAGGATTTTCCATCCAGATGTTCCACACACCGGGACATACCAAAGGAAGCTGCTGCTATTATATCAAAGACGAAGGTGTGCTTTTCAGCGGAGATACATTGTTTTGCGGCTCTGTGGGAAGAACCGATTTTCCTGGCGGAAGTTCTGCTGAGATCGTAAGAAGCCTTCACAAGCTTGTGGATACTTTGCCAGAGGATACAGAAGTATTTCCGGGGCATGACGCATCCACAACCATTGGTTATGAAAAGAGGTATAATCCATTTGTATAAGATTGGCATTTTGTTTCAGAACAGAGATTTTGAGCATGATGTGTATGAACTGATCAAAGCGTTTTATCCCGGAAATGAGATCGTTTCTTTTTATGAAGAGGATGATGCGGATTATGATATCCGTTTCCGGGTCTCACGTGATGAAGAAGGTTATACCATCAGTTACAACAACGGAATAGAGAAAGAAACAGCTCATGGGGCTGTGATAGAAGGGCAATCCAGTGGAGAAGCTTCGGATGCCCTTATTTCTTGCAATGATGCCCATGATATCCGCAGAAAAAATAAAGACGCGATCAAATACGCTCTGTATCAGATGCTTTCCAAAGCTACAGGAAAGACACTTCCCTGGGGAAATCTTACAGGCATCCGTCCTGTGAAAATGGCTATGGGAATGCTGGAGTCCGGAATGAAGAATACAGAGATCGCCAGATATATGAGAGAACAGTATCTGGTAAGCCCGGAGAAAACAGCGCTTGCAGTTACCATTGCCAACCGTGAGCGGGATATCCTGAAGAATATTGACTATGAGAACGGTTACAGCCTTTATGTGGGAATCCCTTTTTGCCCAAGTATCTGTCTGTACTGTTCGTTCAGTTCCTATCCCCTGGAGAGATGGCGTAAATACGTAGAAGACTATCTGGATGCACTGATCAAAGAGATCCAGGCGGTTTCCAAGATGATGAAGAACCGGAAACTGGATACGGTTTATATTGGCGGCGGAACACCGACCACACTGGAGCCGGATCAGCTTCGGAGACTTCTTGGCGCGATCACGGAATATTTTCCCTGTGAGGAGCTGGAAGAATTTACGGTTGAGGCAGGAAGACCGGACAGTATAACCTTGGAAAAGCTTCAGGCGATCCGGGAGTTTCCGGTTACCAGGATTTCCGTAAATCCACAGACCATGAATCAGGAAACCCTGGATATCATTGGCAGACGTCATACAGTAGAACAGACAAAGAATGCGTTTCATCTGGCAAGAAAAGCCGGATTCGACAATATCAATATGGATCTGATCGTGGGTCTTCCCGGCGAAGATATCACAAAAGTGCAGCATACACTGGACGAGGTAAAAGCTCTCGGGCCGGACAGCCTGACCGTACATTCTCTTGCTGTGAAGCGTGCGGCAAGACTGAATATTTTCCGTGATAAATACCAGGAGATGACCTTTGAAAACAATCAGGAGATCATGGATCTGACTATGAAAACGGCCTACGAGATGGGAATGGGTCCCTATTATCTGTACAGACAGAAGAATATGAAGGGGAATTTTGAGAACGTCGGGTATTCTGAGGTTGACAAAGCAGGGATTTACAATATACTGATTATGGAGGAAAAGCAGCCGATCATCGCACTGGGTGCAGGTGGTTCCTCCAAACTTGTGTTTGATCACGGACAGCGCATTGAGCGTGTGGAGAATGTGAAGGATGTTGTCAATTATATCACACGTATCGATGAAATGATCGAGAGAAAACGCGAGGGCATTGCAAAATGGCTGTAGACGGAAAGGAGAGACGGATCCTTGAAAAGCGTACAGAAGATAAGTGAAACTACGCAGGACCGGATCCTGGAAATGGATCTTTCCGCAGAGCTGAAACATGGGGTTGTTGTCAGTAACCTTGCCTATGATGTGGCAAAGGAGCTTGGTCTTGGGGAGAAAGAATGTTATCAGCTGGCTATTGCCGGAATGCTCCATGATATAGGCAAGCTGAAACTGGAAGGATACATTAATGGCCAAGAGCAGAATCCGATGGTCATTGAAGAATTGAAGTATGTCCGCATGCACTCCACATTAGGTTATGAGATCCTGAAAGACCAGGGATATTCCGATTATGTTCTGGAAAGTATTCTTTATCATCATGAGAATTTTGACGGCAGCGGTTATCCCAGCAACAGAAGCGGAAAGGATATCCCTATGGGTGCAAGGATCCTGAGAGTATGTGATGTATATGCGGCTTTGAGTATGGACAGACCATATCGGAAAGCTCTGGAAAATGATGAAGTTTTAAGACTGATGATCGATGAGATTAAAAACTTTGACATGCAGGTGTTTCTTGCATTTCAGAGGGTGATTCATAAAGGAGGAAACTATGGCATTAAAAAAGAAACCAGTTACAGGAATGAAGGACATTTTACCGAAGGAAATGGCAATCCGTAACTATGTGATGAATATGATCAGAGAGACGTACGGAACCTTTGGTTTTTCCGCAATTGAGACTCCCTGTGTAGAACATATTGAGAATCTCTGCAGCAAGCAGGGCGGTGAAAATGAAAAGCTGATCTTCAAGATCATGAAGAGAGGCGAGAAACTGAAACTGGATACTACAAAAACAGAGAATGATCTGACAGATTCCGGACTTCGCTATGACCTGACCGTACCGCTTTCCAGATATTATTCCAATAATGCAAACGAGCTTCCGGCTCCGTTTAAGGCACTTCAGATGGGAAATGTATGGAGAGCTGACCGTCCGCAGAGAGGTCGTTTCCGTCAGTTTATGCAGTGTGATATCGATATCCTGGGTGAGCCGACCTATCTTGCTGAGATCGAGCTTGTACTTGCAACTACAACACTTCTTGGAAAACTGGATTTCCATAACTTTACGATCCGTATCAATGACAGAAGGATCCTGAAGGCAATGGCTCAGTACAGTGGATTCCCGGCAGAGAGCTTTGATACGGTCTTTATTATTCTTGACAAGATGGATAAGATCGGCATCGAGGGAGTTGCAGAGGAGCTTGAGAAAGAGGGCTTTGAGAAAGAGAGCATTGACACCTATCTTGGACTTTTCCGTGAGATCACCAACGATGTTGAGGGTGTTCGTTATATTAAAGAAAAACTTTCTGATGTTCTGGAAGCAGGTATTGCAGAGGATCTTGAAACGATCATCAATACTGTAGAATCTGTAAAAACAGCAGACTTCAAAATGTCCTTTGACCCTACACTGGTACGTGGAATGTCCTATTACACAGGTCCGATCTTTGAGATTTCCATGGATGAGTTCGGCGGAAGCGTCGGTGGAGGCGGACGTTACGATGAGATGATCGGCAAATTTACAGGAAATAATACCTGTGCTTGTGGTTTCTCCATTGGATTTGAGAGAATCGTTATGCTGCTTCTTGAGAGAGGCTATGAGATTCCAACCAAGAATGGCAAGAAAGCATATCTGATCGAGAAGAACATGCCGGCAGACAAGCTTCTGAACATCCTGAAACAGGCAACTGAGGAAAGAAGTGCAGGTACACAGATCAATATCTCTATCATGAAAAAGAACAAAAAATTCCAGAAAGACCAGCTGGCAGCAGATGGTTATACAGAGTATGTAGAATTTTTCAACAGAGACTGAAACTGCCCGTCTGAAAACGGAGATAGCAGAGTAAATTAAAACGACTATGAAAAAAATAGTCAGAGGAGGATAAAGAGATGGCTGAAAGCATGCAGGGACTGCACAGAACTTGCCGATGTGCAGAAGTGACCACAGAGATGGTTGGAAAAGAAGTAACATTAATGGGATGGGTGGCAAAAGCCAGAAATAAAGGAGGTCTTGTATTTGTGGATCTTCGTGACCGTTCCGGGATCATGCAGCTGATTTTTGAGAATGGCAGCATTGACGAGGAAGGCTTTACAAAAGCAGGTAAACTGCGTAGTGAGTTTGTTATTGCTGTAACCGGTACCGTAGAGAAACGTGGAGGAGCAGTAAACGAGAATCTTGCAACTGGCGAGATCGAGCTTCGTGTAAAATCCCTCCGTGTTCTTGCTGAGGCAGATGTTCCTCCATTCCCGATCGAGGAGAATAGCAAGACAAAAGATGAGATCCGACTTAAATATCGTTATCTTGATTTAAGAAGACCGGATCTTCAGAGAAATATCATGATGAAGAGCAAGGTTGCCCAGCTTACAAGACAGTTCTTTACAGAAGAGGGATTTCTTGAGATCGAGACACCGATGCTTGGAAAGAGTACTCCTGAGGGAGCCAGAGACTATCTGGTACCATCACGTGTTCATCCGGGAAGCTTCTATGGCCTTCCACAGTCTCCGCAGCTGTACAAGCAGCTTCTGATGTGCTCCGGATTTGATCGTTATATCCAGATCGCAAGATGTTTCCGTGATGAGGATCTTCGTGCTGACCGTCAGCCGGAGTTCACACAGATCGATATGGAGCTTTCCTTTGTTGATGTAGACGATGTTATCGATGTTAACGAGAGATATCTTGCATTCCTGTTCAAAGAAGTTCTGGATATCGATGTAAAACTCCCGATCCAGAGAATTACCTGGCAGGAAGCTATGGATCGTTTTGGTTCCGACAAGCCGGATATGCGTTTCGGTATGGAACTTCATGATGTCAGTGATATCGTAAAAGACTGCGGATTTGGTGTGTTCACAGGTGCGCTTGAGAACGGCGGAAGTGTTCGTGGTATCAATGCAGAAGGTCAGGGCGCAATGCCGAGAAAGAAGATCGATAAGCTTGTTGAGTTCGTAAAAGGTTATGGTGCAAAAGGTCTTGCATACATTGCCATTGCAGAGGACGGAACCAGAAAGTCTTCTTTCGCCAAGTTTATGACAGATGAAGAGATGGATGCTCTTGTAAAAGCTATGGACGGCAAGCCGGGAGATCTTCTTCTTTTTGCAGCAGATAAGACAAAATTGGTATACGATGTACTGGGAGCACTCCGTCTTGAGCTTGCAAAACAGATGGATCTTTTAGATAAAAATGAGTATCGTTTCGTATGGGTAACAGAGTTCCCGCTTCTTGAGTGGAGCGAGGAGGAGAACCGTTTTACAGCAATGCACCATCCGTTCACCATGCTTATGGAGGAGGATCTTCCGCTTCTTGATACAGATCCGGGAAAGGTTCGTGCAAAAGCATACGACATCGTTCTTAACGGAAATGAGATCGGCGGCGGCAGCGTGCGTATCCATCAGGATGATATTCAGGAAAGAATGTTTGAGGCACTTGGCTTCACAAAAGAAGCTGCACATGAGCAGTTCGGATTCCTTCTGGATGCCTTCAAATATGGAGTTCCGCCACACGCAGGACTTGCATATGGCCTTGATAGACTTGTTATGCTTATGGCAAAGGCAGATACGATCCGTGATGTTATTGCATTCCCGAAGGTTAAGGATGCCTCCTGTCTGATGACTCAGTCTCCTAGCCAGGTAAGTGAGGCACAGCTTCATGAGCTGGGACTTGACCTTGAGCCGCAGAAAGAAGAGGAAGAATAAAAGATCATGCAGCCGACAATCTATACATTTCTGATCGTTTGTCCACTTGTATTTCTTGCCGGATTTGTAGATGCTGTAGCAGGCGGGGGAGGACTGATCTCCCTGCCTGCTTATCTTTTGGCCGGAGTTCCTGTACATAATGCTGTTGCCACCAACAAGCTGTCATCAGCAACAGGAACATTGATCTCAACTGTCCGTCTGTGTAAAAATAAATTTGTGGACTGGATCCTGGTGCTTCCATGTATTCCAATGGCGCTTCTGGGATCTTCCATAGGAGCTCACCTTGCTCTTATAGCCAGTGATAAGCTCCTGCGTTATATGCTGATCCCGGTTCTTCCGGTGGTTGCTTTTTATGTGCTGCGCAAGAAAAATATGGATGAGAAGGGTGGCGAGATCGCCAGAAAAAAACAGATCCTGCTCTGTGCCGTATGCTCTCTTGCTGTAGGATGCTATGATGGCTTTTATGGACCAGGAACAGGAACTTTTCTCTTGCTTTTGTTTACAGGATTGGGAAAAATGAGTGTGGCAAAAGTTTCCGGTACCATGAAGGTTACCAACCTCTCTTCCAATGTAGCGGCTCTTGTTGTATTTCTGCTCAGCGGAAAGATTGTGATCATGCTTGGAATTGCAGCGTCAGTGTTCTCAATCGCAGGACATTATACCGGTGCAGGTATGGTTATGAAAAACGGAAGCCGGATCATACGGCCTATTATTCTTATAGTCCTTGCATTGCTTTTTATAAAGATCATATCCGGAATATAAAAAAGAAGAATATAAAAAACCCGTGAAGATCACGCTTTCCTGTCAGAGAAAGCAGATATTCACGGGTTTTCTAGCTTTTATTCTTTATTCGTTATCTTCGGTAGAATCTTCAGGAACCGGTGAAGCGGTAAGAGTTCCGAAGATGGCATTGCCCAGTTCGGTACCTGCATTCTCAAGCTTCCAGGATGCACCATCGTTTGTGAGATGGAAGGTAGCAGTGGCAGTTATGGTTGCCTGATTATTCCTGATACTGTCCAGAAGCAGTTCATGTGATTTGTTGTAACGCTTCTGGGAACCGTCGATCACTGCATCAGCAGAAGCCAGATAAGTATTCAATTCTTTTTCGTACTGTGTAAGAATGGAATTACTGTCAAATGTGGTAAGCTCTGCGTCCACTTCAGCAAGATATCCGGAAACAGAGGTGCTTGATATTTTGTAGTTAAAACAGGAGTGAAACTGTTCCATAAGGGCAGAGGCAATGGCGTTTTTTGCCGAATCTGAAGTGTTCAGAATGGAATCCAGCCCCAAATAATTAGCCATCTGCTTTACATCCATTTCTTGAAGCGTTTTCAGATAGACGGTAAGCGTTTCGGCAGGCGGCACAAGATCAGGATCGGACAGATAGGTGATAAGGCCACCGACCAGATCATTTTCGAGAGAGGAACTGTGCGTAATCTCCCAGTCAGGTTCTGAAGAAGATCCAAGATTGTTTAGTTGGATGGAAGTAGTGCGTTCTGCAGAACTGTACGTGTTATTCTTGAGAAGCTTGTACAGGAGCAGATAACGCTGCTCCAGGGAATTTCCGTTATCATTTTCTTTACCGGAGGCGGTTTCCAGTATTTCTTCCTGAAGGCTTGCAGAAACAAAATCACTGGCAAGAGCCTCAGCATCCAGAGTAGTGAGCTTAAGCTGTGCAGAAGCATTTTTTTCGTCGCTATCAACGGATATATCCAGGATTTTGTAATCGAAATTCTGAAAGAAGAGAGAAAATACTTCTTTTATGTCAGCAGAAAGCTTTGTGCTGTCATCAGAATCCGGAAACAGTTCCTGATAGGATATGTACTGCATGGTTGTTTCAGAGTCCAGATTTTTAAGAAGATCCAGATCTTTTTTGATCGCCTTCTCCGCATGAGCTTTGGCCGACTGGGAGCAGCTACATAAAAAAACTGAGAGAAGAATGATCATCAAGAAAGCCAGCAGATGTTTCACTGTCTTCATATTGTTCTTTCCTTTCAAAAAAGTTATATTACAACATTTTAGCAGATAAAGTACCGAAAGTCAAAATATCGCAAAAATGGAGAAAAAGGAGACTTTTTTATGAAAAATCTGTGAAATCTGCATCGTTTTCTTCAGGGACTTTTCTTTTTAGAGTGAATCTGCTATGATGTTTGAAGCAACAGATAGTTTTAGTACGGTGCTGAGAAAAGGGGACAGATATGAAAAAACGTATTTTGATCGCACTGGGGGTCCTTGTACTTGCAGCCGGTATCGGAGCCGGTGGATGGTATTATTATACACATCATGCAGGGTCCGCAGGAGGCAGCGATATTGTATATGTAACAAAGATAAGCAAGCTTTCGGAAATGGATTCCGGAGTGGAAAACCGATATGCAGGTGTTGTGGAACCGCAGGAAACGGTTCAGGTAAAGATCGAAAGCGGCCGAAAGGTAAAAGAAGTTCAGGTAAAGACCGGTCAGGAAGTCAAGAAAGGGCAGCTTCTTTTTCAGTATGATCTTGGAAGTATCCAGCAAAGTCTTCAGGAAGCACAGCTGGCCTTGGACCGCCTGAAAAACGAACAGTTAAGTATATCTGATCAGATCACTACACTGGAAGCTGAGAAAAAGAAAGCTACAGCAGATAATCAGCTTTCCTATACAATAGAGATCGAAACACAGAAAATGAATCTCAAGAAGAATGAATATGATCAGAAAAGCAAACAGGCAGAGATCGATAAGCTTTCCCAGGCAACGCAGAATACCGAGGTGCGCAGTGAGATCGATGGAGTGATCCAGAAGATCGATACCTCCAAGATGGGCGGTGATGATTCTGAGGGCGTGGAGGATACGCTGACAGAAGGCACGACGGATTCCACAGATTCCAGTTCCGGAAACAGCTCCGGCAATGCATTTATCACGATCCTGAGTACAGGTGCTTATCGTGTAAAGGGAACGGTAAATGAAATAAACCGTGATTCGATCATAGAGGGAACTCCTGTGATCATTCGTTCCAGGGTGGATTCTTCAAAAACCTGGAAGGGCACCATGGGCTCTGTTGACCTGGATAATTCTACCAGCAACAGCAGTTCGGATATGGCAATGTTCGGAATGTCCAGTGCCAGTGATGATCAGACATCATCCAGTACCTATCCGTTTTATGTGAATCTGGATTCATCGGAGGGTCTGATGCTGGGGCAGCATGTGTATATTGAACCGGACGAAGGACAGGATGAGAAGAAGTCCGGTATCTGGCTGAACGATTATTTTATCGTGGATGCGGATACAGACAGCCCATATGTCTGGATCGCAAACGGTCAGAACAAGCTGGAGAAGAGAGATGTCATATTAGGACAGTATGATGAAGATCTTGGGGAATATGAGATCGCAGACGGACTTTCTGAAAAAGATAAGATCGCATTTCCGACAGATGAGCTGAAAGAAGGTATGTCTGTCGCAGAAGGTACTGCAGATCAGACTACAGCGGCTATGTGGGATGATTCTGAGGATGATGAAAGTTCTGATGATTCTGCATACACGGAAAGTGATGGCTCAGAGCCTGAAATGATCGAAGATGGAGCGATCGACAGTGACATGATGGATGCGACAGACGATATTTCTTCGGGAGATGACCTTGTTCCGATGGAAGGAGCGCCGACAGAATGATTTTGGATTTAAAAGGAATATATAAGGATTATCAACAGGGGAAAATGACGGTACCTGTATTGAAAGATGTAGATTTTTCCATGGAGGAGGGAGAATATGTGGCGATCATGGGACCTTCCGGTTCCGGAAAGACTACACTGATGAATATTATCGGATGCCTGGACAAACCTACCAAGGGAACTTTTCTCCTGAATGGAGAAGATATTGCCAAATGTACAGAGAATGAGATGTCAGATATCCGTCTGAAAACGATCGGATTTGTATTTCAGAGCTTTCATCTCCTTCCAAGGCAGAGTGCGCTGACAAATGTGGAACTGCCGCTGAATTATGCAAGGGTTCCCAAAAAGGAGCGCCGGGAACGTGCACGAAAAGCTCTGGAGCGTGTAGGCCTTGCCGACAGGGTGGATTTTAAGCCCAACCAGCTTTCCGGAGGACAGATGCAGAGAGTGGCTATTGCAAGAGCGATCGTAAACAATCCCAAGCTTTTGCTTGCAGATGAGCCTACCGGGGCACTGGATACGAAATCGGGAGCACAGGTTATGGAACTGTTTCAGAAGCTGAACGATGAGGGAGTTTCTGTGCTGATGATCACACATGACCCGGAGATCGCGGCACATGCCAAACGGGTTGTTATGATCCGTGACGGTGAGCTGCAGGAAAAGAGGTGATAGAATGAAAGTGGTGAAGAGAGTGATCGTTGGTGTACTGGTTGCGGCATTGGCAGCCGGAGGAATCTACACAGGGCTTATGCATGTGAAAGAATCCAAGGTAACAGAGGTGCCGGTAACCAGCGTCAGCAATCTTCAGACGGACTGGTATTCGGAGACAACACTGGATGGAACCATCACCACGAATGTTTCTCAGAATGTAAATATGGATAAAGATATGATCATCGAGAAAATATATGTATCCCAGGGTGATGATGTAAAAAAAGGCGATAATCTGATCTCCTTTGATATGACACTTGTAGAGATGGAGCTGAATATTGCAAAGCTGAAACAGCAGAAGCAGGAGCAGGATCTGACCAAAGCGCAGAACCGTCTGACAAGTCTTCAGAATGGAGGTCCCATCGAAGACAGTACAGACAGTACAGATGATACGGACCTGAATCTTACAGGTGGTGATACAGGAAATGACGGAGAAATGACAAATACGGATACACCTTCCGGAAGTGACGGAGACGAGGATATGCAGTCAACTACCGGTTCCGCGGCTACTGTAGATGGCAGCTATCTTGCAGCGGCTTCCTCCAGGCCATTACTTCTCAGTGCCTTTACAGATACAGAAGGAGATCTTGAAGATTCTGCAGAGGAAGTTACCGAAGAAATGCCGTCCGGAGAAACGACGGACAGTGAAACAGAGCAGATGACCGGAGATGACACAGCGGATATGGAAGAGGATACAACTGCATCCGATGAGGATCTGATCATGGATCCGACCTACCAGGATCCTACTGCCAATGATATTACAGACGGAGAGACTACGGACTGGGGTTCCGGAGAAGATGACACCCCAACGGTATCTCCGACACCGACTCCCACACTGGGACCCAATGAGCTTCCTGATCCCAATATAACAGAACCGGAAATTCCGGGGATCACAGATGGTGAACCGGAATTTTATCAGAAGCTGGATTATACTTCTCAGCCGTTTACAGGAACCGGTACGGAAGAAGATCCCTATGTTTTTCTTGTAAGCAGTGCCAAAGGCAAAGTTACGGTGATGGGATCCTTCTTTAACAGAATGGCGGGATACAGTGAGGATGGAACCAAAGTGGTCCAGAAAGGCGGCAGCTGGTTCCAGCTGGAGTTTCATGAGAATGATACCATTGCTGATTTTCAGGACAGAACACTTTCCTGTACAGGATATTATCTGATCGATGGAAGTCTTCTTGAAAATCCGGTATATATGTATGCGGAAACAGAATTTACACTGGACGAGGCTTCCAAATATGACAAAAATGATGATGAGATACCGGATGACAGCGGTGATGGAGATGACGGTACTGATGGCACAACCATGTCAAGAGAGGATGCGATCAAGATCCAGAAAAACAAGATCGCAAGTTTGAAACTGGATATTGAGGAAAATAATCTGAAAATCACTAAGCTGGAGAACAAAGTAAAAAATAAACTGGTAACAAGCAAACTGGATGGAACGGTTGCTTACATCGGAGATGAAGCCACAGGTTCTTATAATGGAGATGCTTTTCTGAAAGTAAAAAGCAAAGATGGTTTTTATGTTACCGGAACGGTCGGCGAACTGATGCTGGATCAGATGAAAGAAGGAACACTTCTTCAGTGTACCAGTTATAATTCCGGCAGCTTTGAGGCGAAGGTACTGAATGTATCCGATTACCCGGTAGATTCTTCAAATGCTTATTATTATGGTGGAGATTCTAATCCCAATGTATCGTATTACACCTTTAATGCAGAGATCACAGATCGTTCGTTGCAGTTTACCGACCAGGATTATGTGACGGTATCTCTGAAGTCAAATAAACTTGCAAAAGGCAGTCTGGTTGTGATGAAGGCATTTATCCGTACGGAAAATGGAACCAGCTATGTATACAAGGACGTGAAGGGAACACTGAAAAAGCAGCAGATCACAGTGGGAAGCATTGTGAACAGCGGATATTATGCAGTTGTAACTTCAGGTCTGAAATCCGATGATCTTCTTGCTTTCCCATATGGTGATGCCGTGAAGGAGGGAGCCAAGACAAAAGAAGTGACTTTGGATGATATGTACAATGAATAAATAACAGGAAGGAGAAATTTCATGTTTGAAAATATACGCCTGGCTTTTCAGGGAATATGGTCACATAAGATGAGATCCTTTCTGACCATGCTGGGTATTATTATTGGTATTGCATCTATTATTGCAATTGTATCTACGATCAAAGGTACCAGTGAGCAGATCAAGGAAGATCTGATCGGGTCCGGAAACAATACCGTACAGGTTATGCTCTATGACGGAGACAGTACATACGATATGGATTATGGTTCTTACGGAAGCTCGGCCAAACCGCCGGTTATTTCTGATTCCCAGAAAACGGCGATCGGAGACTTGGATCATGTGATCAGTTCTACATTTTATTACAGCAGCCAGTCTGCCAGTGTTTATTATAAAAACACAAGCTTTCAGGGCGGAACCGTGTACGGGATCGACAGCAATTATCTGAAAACGATGGGATACCTGGTCCAGTCCGGGCGGGGATTTGTACAAAAAGATTATGACAGCTACCGAAAGGTTGCTCTTGTGGATTCCAATGCTGCACAGAATATTTTCGGAAGTGAGAGCCCTGTAGGGAAAACCATTGAGGTGGGATCAGAACCGTATATCATTGTAGGTGTGATCACTCAGAGTGAGGACAGCATGCCGAAGATCAATACGATTTCTGAGTACGAGGAATATTCGCAGACGATCATGGGAAGCGTGATGATCCCAGATACTACCTGGCCTGTTGCATTTAAATTTGATCAGCCGCAAAATGTGACAGTCCGTGCAGACAGCACAGATAATATGAGTTCTGTAGGAAAAGCAGCAGAGGATATTCTGAATACAGGAATCCAGAATGAAAAAAACAAATCGAACTTTAAATATAAAGCGGAAGACATTATGGAGAAGGTCAAGAATCTCCAGAAGCTCAGCGAAAGTACCAATCAGCAGCTGATTTGGATCGCAAGTATCTCCCTGCTTGTTGGTGGTATCGGTGTTATGAATATCATGCTTGTATCTGTCACAGAACGTACCAGCGAGATCGGACTGAAAAAAGCTATCGGAGCAAGAAAAAAAGTGATCCTGGGACAGTTTCTGACGGAAGCTTCGGTGCTGACCAGTATCGGAGGAATCATTGGTGTGGTCCTTGGGATCATCCTGTCAAAAATGGTGTCTCAGGTGTCAGGAGCACCAACAGCCATCAGCGTTCCGGCAATTATCGGTTCGGTGGTATTTTCCATGCTGATCGGTCTGATCTTCGGACTTCTCCCATCTGTAAAGGCAGCTAATCTTAATCCGATTGATGCCCTTCGCAGTGAATAAAAAGATATACATACATATAGCATCTGCAATTGCCGGAAGGATTCCGGCGGCAGATGCTTATTTTTATATCTGAAAGTATTGTTCAGGTTTTATGAAGCTCTGCGGTCTTTATTTTGTCACTTTTGCTGTATATATGACAAAAAAAGAAAGTATAAATAGAGTTTTTACAGGTTTTTTAGAGATCATAAAAAAATCGTGGCAGAATCTTTGGATAGTGTGATATAATACATCATAAGTGGGCAAATATAAAAACAGAAGGAGATAATTTCATGAAGGTTTTGGAAGGTAAATCTGTATTTTCCGGTATTGCGATCGGTAAGATCTCAATCCTCCAGAAAGTTGACGCCAGTGTTAAACGTGTTCACGTGGAGGATCCGGAAGAAGAGGTAAAGCGTGTGGAGGCAGCCAGAGAGCAGGCTGTGGCACAGCTTCAGAAGCTTTATGACAAGGCTCTTCAGGAAGTTGGAGAGTCCGGAGCGGCAATCTTTGAGGTTCATCAGATGATGCTGGATGATGATGACTATCTGGATTCCATCCACAACATTATCCGTACAGAGTCTGTAAATGCAGAATATGCGGTTGCAACAACTGGTGATAACTTCTCATCAATGTTCGCACAGATGGACGATGATTATATGAAAGCAAGAGCAGCTGATGTAAAGGATATCTCAGACCGTCTGGTACGTGTGCTTTCCGGCCATGGAGATGGAGAGCTTGAAGCATCCGAGCCGGTGATCGTAGTTGCAGAGGATCTTGCACCAAGTGAGACTGTACAGATGGATAAGAGTAAGGTTCTTGCTTTTGTCACAAGAAAAGGTTCTTCTAACTCACATACTGCGATTCTTGCGAGAACCATGAATATTCCGGCGCTGATCAATATTGAATACGATGAGTCCATGGACGGTAAGATGGCAGTCGTAGACGGAAAGAGCGGAAATCTGATCGTTGAGCCGGATGCAGAGACCCTTAAAAAATATGAGGATATGCGTGCCGATGAACTTGCACAGCGTGCAATGCTCAAAGAGCTGAAAGGTAAAGAAACTGTTACCAAGAGCGGTCGTAAGCTCCACCTTTATGCCAACATCGGAAGTACAGGTGATGTTGCGAATGTACTTGCCAATGATGCGGAAGGCATCGGACTTTTCCGAAGTGAGTTCGTATACCTGGAAAAAGAAGACTATCCTACAGAGGAAGAGCAGTTCCAGGTTTACAAGACCGTAGCTCAGAATATGGCCGGCAAAAAAGTTATCATTCGTACTCTGGATATCGGAGCGGACAAGCAGATCGATTATTTTAATATGGCGCATGAGGAGAACCCTGCAATGGGATATCGTGCGATCCGTATCTGTCTGGACCGTCCGGAAGTATTTAAGACACAGCTGAGAGCGCTTTTCCGTGCAAGCGTGTTCGGAAATATTTCCATCATGTATCCGATGATCATCTCTGTAACAGAGGTGAAGCAGATCAAGGCCATTGTAGCAGAAGTAAAAGCAGAGCTTAAGGAACAGGGGATCCCGTTCCGTGATGACGTGGAGCAGGGTATCATGATCGAGACTCCGGCAGCTGTTATGATCAGTGATCTTCTTGCAAAAGAGGTTGATTTCTTCAGTATCGGAACCAATGATCTGACCCAGTATACACTGGCTATTGACCGTCAGAATGCAAAGCTTGACAACATTTATGATTCCCATCATGAGGCAGTTCTCCGTATGATCCAGATGGTTGTGGATAATGCACATAAAGAAGGTATCTGGGCCGGAATCTGTGGTGAGCTTGGTGCGGACACTACACTTACTGAGAGATTTGTAGAGATGGGACTGGATGAGTTGTCCGTATCTCCGACATTTGTTCTTCCGGTTCGAAAGATCGTAAGAGAAATGAAATAAGACACAGATCATAAATAGATAAGGATATTTTTGATAAATAGTGTGACAGCTGCTGTGCATAAATATTTGTATGGTAGCTGTTTTTTTAGTTACTGTTTGCGGTTACTGTTCACTGGTAATATTCCGCGAGGTGTTTTTTGTGAGCGAAGGTCACAGAAAATTTCCAATTGTGATATAGAAAAAAATATGATACACTAACATCATGGCTTTCTACAGCAGTTCAAAGAATTAGTTCATCAGGGGCTGATGCATTAATTCTTTGAACTGTGAGATAACAGACCAGGAGGAGAGAAAAGAATGGGCAAAATTGCCATTGTAACAGACAGCAACAGCGGTATCACACAGGCCCAGGCCGAAGAGCTTGGCGTTTATGTGATACCGATGCCGTTTTATATTAATGAAAAAATGTATCTTGAAGGTGTAACTCTCACACAGGAAGAGTTTTATGAGAAGCTTAAGAAGGATGAACCGATCTCCACATCTCAGCCAAGTCCGGCTGATCTCTGTGATCTGTGGGACAAGCTTCTGAGAGATTATGAGGAAATCGTTCATATTCCGATGTCAAGCGGACTGAGTGCATCCTGTTCTACTGCAATGGGACTTGCTATTGATTATAATGGTCGTGTTCAGGTAGTGGACAATCAGCGGATTTCCGTAACACAGAGACAGTCTGTAATGGATGCTAAGATGCTTGCCGAGGCAGGAAAAAGTGCTGCAGAGATCAAGAAGATCCTTACAGATCAGAAACTCGATTCCAGTATTTATATCACACTTGACACCCTGAAATATCTGAAAAAAGGTGGCAGGATCACACCGGCAGCCGCAGCCATCGGAACGGTTCTGAACCTGAAGCCTGTACTTCAGATCCAGGGAGAGAAGCTGGATGCCTACGCCAAGGTCCGTGGCAAGAAGCAGGCCAAACGTGCCATGCTGAAGGCAATGAAGAATGATTGGGAAACACGTTTTAAGGAATACGCATCTGACGGTGAGATGTGTCTTCAGGCTGCTTATACAGGAAATCTGGAAGAAGCAGAAGAATTTAAAAGAGAGATCCAGGAGGTATTTCCAGGAATGGAGATACATATGGATCCCCTTTCCTTAAGTGTTGCCTGCCATATCGGTTATGGTGCCCTTGCAGTCGCATGTTCAAGAAAAGTGACGTTATAAGCATAAAATACAGAAACAAAGATATGAGGAGTTTGAAACATGAAGAAGATTATGGAACAGATGGCGGAAGAACTTTCCGCAGCATTTGAAAAAGCAGGTTATGATCCGTCCTACGGAAAAGTTACTGTTTCCAACAGACCGGACTTATGTGAGTATCAGTGTAACGGTGCTATGGCAGGAGCCAAAGCATATCACAAGGCACCGTTTATGATCGCTGATGATGTGGTAGCACAGCTGTCAGAGAGCCGGATCTTTTCCAGAGCAGAAGTTGTAAAGCCTGGATTTATCAACCTGGATGTGAAACCGGAATTTGTTGCAGAATACATGAATAAGATGGCAGAGGATGAGAAGCTTTCTGTTGAGACTGCCAAGAATCCGAAGACGATCATTATCGACTATGGCGGACCAAACGTTGCCAAGCCGCTTCACGTAGGACATCTCCGTTCTGCAATCATCGGTGAGAGCATCAAGCGTATCGGACGTTTTGTAGGACATAAGGTGATCGGTGATGTACATCTTGGAGACTGGGGCCTTCAGATGGGACTGATCATCACTGAGCTGAAACACCGGAAACCGGAGCTGGTATATTTTGATGACAGCTTTACCGGTGAATATCCGGCAGAAGCACCGTTTACTATCAGCGAGCTGGAAGAGATCTATCCATGTGCCAGTGGGAAGTCAAAAGAGGATGAGGCTTACCGTAATGAGGCACTGGAGGCAACCCATCTTCTTCAGCAGGGTAAACCCGGATACATGGCTCTCTGGAACCACATCATGAATGTATCTGTAACAGACCTTAAGAGAAACTACGCGAATCTGAACGTAGACTTTGACCTCTGGAAAAAAGAATCCGATGCACAGCCGTACATCCCGGATATGGTAGAAGACATGAAGAAGCGAGGATTTGCCTATGAGGACCAGGGTGCTCTTGTTGTAGATGTAAAAGAAGAGAGTGATACCAAGGAGATCCCTCCATGTATGCTTCTGAAATCAGACGGAGCTTCTCTCTATACGACCACAGACCTTGCTACTATCGTAGAGCGTATGAAACTCTTTCAGCCGGATGAAATCCTTTATGTTGTTGACAAGCGTCAGGAGCTGCATTTTATCCAGGTATTCCGCTGCGCAAGAAAAACCGGTCTTGTAAATCCGGAAACCAAGCTTTCCTTCCTTGGTTTCGGTACCATGAATGGAAAAGACGGTAAACCGTTTAAGACAAGAGAAGGCGGTGTTATGCGTCTGGAGAACCTGATCGCAGACATTGATGAGGAAATGTATCGCAAGATCGTGGAGAATCGTAGTGTAAAAGATAAAGATGCAAAGGATACTGCCAAGATCGTAGGACTTTCCGCGATCAAATACGGAGATCTTTCCAACCAGGCGACCAAGGATTACATCTTTGATGTTGACCGCTTTACATCCTTTGAGGGAAATACAGGTCCGTACATCCTTTATACTATCGTTCGTATTAAGTCGATCCTGAACCGTTATGTACAGGAGGGAGGAGATTTAAGTACAGGTAAGATCCTTCCGGCAGTCAATGCCAGTGAGAAGAACCTGATGCTTCAGCTTTCCGGCTTTGCGGCAATGGTTGAGAACGCTTTTGAAGAAAAAGCACCACATAAGATCTGTGCATATATCTATGAGGTATCCAATGCATTTAACAGCTTTTACCATGAGACCAAGATCTTAAGCGAAGAGGATCAGGCACAGAAGGAATCCTTCCTTCAGCTGCTCCAGCTTACAAGAAGAGTGCTTGAGACAAGCATCGATCTTCTTGGATTCTCTGCACCGGATCGTATGTAAGGTATAGTTTTGCAGATACAAACACTATGAATAATGACAGACCGCCGGATAAAGAGACATTTTTGTCTGCTATATCCGGCGGACTTTTTTATATAGAAAGTTCTTTGCAAAAAGAACAGGACGTGCTATAATAGGACTTATCCTAAACGAGGGCAGATCACGAATATCTGCCTGACTATAAGTTATCTGTTTTTTCAAACCGGAATTCACCGGATTATCCCAAATCAATAAGAAATGTAAGCATAAATATTGTCTGACAGAAATGAGAGGAAGGTGATCTGTCTGATCGGAAATGTTCTGAAAGAACGTTATTGCATTGTAGAACAAATTGGACATGGCGGAGGTGGAAGCCTTTATCTGGCAAAAGATATGGAACTTGGTATCTGCCGTGCAGTGAAAGAGATATCGATCGCAAAGAAAAAAGAAGCCAGACTCATGCAGCATCTGGAATATCCTGCAATACCGAAGATTATCGATTATGTGGAAACAGGGGAGTACTGTTATCTGATCATGGAATATATCAAGGGTCAGTCGCTGGGAGAACTTCTCCGTTCAGGAAAACGGTTTTCTTTACGGGAAATCCTTGCCCTGGGAAAGGAGATTGCCAGAGTATTGGAATATCTTCACAGTCGGAAGCCACCGGTCTGTTACGGGGACCTGAAACCGGATAATCTTATGTTTTCTGAAACCGGGCATCTGTATCTGATAGATCTTGGAAGTGCCATGTTCGATCATGGAAAAAGAAAACAGATCTGTGAAGGAACGAAAGGCTATGCGGCGCCGGAGCAGTATCAGGGCTACTTAAGACCGGGAAGTGATATTTATGCTCTGGGGAAGACCCTGGAAAAGCTTTGCGGAAAAAAGAAATGGCAGTGGATTTTATATCCGGATTTTTTCTTGCTCCTGTTCCGATGTACCAGAAAACAGGAAAAATACAGATATTCGGATATGTCAGTGGTTCAGAAGAAAATCCAAAAGCTGGAAAACAGATATCGGATGATCACTTGGAGAAAACGATTTCTGGAAGCGGCAGCTGCAGGGATTCTGATAGGAACACTGATCTTGATAGCAGGATTGCTGAAAACGGAAGAATTTTCTGTGGCGATCTCAGAAGTAACAGATTTGTATTACGAAGCCAGACAGTATCCGGAAGACTCAAAAGATCGGGAAAAGTGCTGTATGGCAGCGGAAAAGAGACTCCAGAGGTTAAGTAGAAATTATGGGGAAAAAGAACAGCAGCGTCGTATTGAGCTATTGCTGGCATGGAATGCGGAGCTTTTGTGTGAACCGGAAAAAGCGGCTTTATATTATGAAAATCTTCTTCTGTATGATGCAGAATATCCTGTGGCTTACGGAGAATATGGAATGTTTCTTATTCGGACCGGTCAGAAAGAGGCCAGCAGAAAGCTGTGGGAAGATTATAAAGAGAAAGAAAAAGCGGAATTACTGGATGACAGTGAAAGCAGAAATCTGCAGCTTTGGGAGGAGATCAATGAGAAAAAGAAGAGAAAGTGATCAGAAAAAACCAAAAGAAATGAAAATTACTAGTAGGAAAACCTGTTTTATTGTTTTGTTTCTGCTGGTTTTATGCAGCTGGATGATCCCTTCCATTGCTGTCTATGGATTTGATGTGTCAGGCATGGATAGTTTTGATACCGGCGGATTTGATATGAATGTGGGAGAAGGAACCGGACAGCTGCCGGAAGACTGGGAAGAAAGCTATGCAGGAGAAGAAAGTGATGATAGTAATTGGAACAGAGAAGAAGGAAATACTGAGGAGTATTCCGCTGCCTGGGCAGAATCAGAGAATGATCAGGAGGAGTCTGCACAATGGAATTTAGATTTTCAGACAGATGAGGTACGTTCTCAGGAAGAAAGCTTTATGGAAAATGGAAATACTGCGGCAGAAGTAGAGATAGCTGATACACCTGCGGAAAAACTGACGGAAACGCCGATACCAACAAAACTGCCAATACTGACTGAACAACCAATCCCCATACAGACAGTGACAGCAAGTCCATCTGTAACGTTGACTCAAAAACCAGTTCGAAAGTCAGTGACAGATGCATCAAAGAGGGAGAAGAAGCAAAATCCGGCATTATCTTACTATCGGACAGAACCAACAGGAACGTCGGATAGGAAAAAAGAAAAAGAGCAAAAACCGGTGATCCGAATGAAAACAGACGGTAACAGGATCCGGATAGAGATCAGTCCGGATATTCCGTTCCAGATCCTTACATTTCGGATCAATGGAAAAGAATGTGATTTTTACTGGCAAGGAAAAAAGCTTCTGGCGAAATTACCGAAAAAAAGCAGAAATCCCTGGAAAGCAGAACTCATGGGTTTTGTGAAATCCGGGAAGCTGTACTATGAAACCATGGACTTACCAGAAAAACAGTGATACAATAGGCATACTTACTGATTATTTTATACAACAGGAGGAATTTATGTATAAGGCAATCTTTTTTGATCTGGACGGAACACTGACAGAATCCGGAGAGGGGATTACGAAATCTGTACAGTATGCACTGGAGAAGCTTGGAGTTTCGGCACCGGAGCTGGAGCCATTGAAGGTTTTTGTGGGTCCGCCGCTTCTGGAACAGTTTATGAAATATGCGGGATTTGATAAAGAGACAGCGCAGAAGGGAATCGAATATTACAGAGAACGGTATTCAGAAAAAGGAATGTATGAGAACACCGTTTATCCCGGCGTAGAAAACACTCTGGCAGAACTGAAACGTCGTGGCTACAGACTGGCTGTGGCGTCTGCGAAACCGATCTTTTACGTAACACAGATCATGGACCATTTTAATCTGAGTCGATATTTTGAGGTGATCGCCGGGACAGACCTCAATGGACCGAAAGTAACCAAATCTCAGGTGATCGAGGAAGCTCTGGAAAGAATGAGCCTTTCTGACCACCGTGACCAGGTGATCATGGTGGGTGACAGAGAACATGACATTCTCGGAGCCAGACGATGCGGGATCCAGTGTGTGGCTGTATCTTACGGATATGGAAGCAGAGAAGAACTGGAAAAGGCACAGCCTCTTCAGATCGTAGCTTCCGCAGATGAACTTCTGAATTTTTTCGTCTGACCCCTCTGCACAGGCAGAATATTTTTCAAATAGTGTGGAGGGAGCTTTATCCGGCAGGAATCCATTATCTTATCGGACAGATCCTCGGAAGCGCCGTGCTTCTCTGGCTGGCAGGGCATGTCGGCAACGCACAGGAAAGGTACTATAGTTATACGCTGGTGATCACCGGACTTACCGGAGTGCTGGTTATGTTTCCGGCAGTATATTTTTACCGGAAGGATCGTATAGGAAGGCTGATCGGCGGTTTGACTTCCGTTGAGGAACAAAGGCTATCTATTCCTGAAATGCTGCTTCTTCTTGCTGCTGGAGCCGGATTTGCCCAGTATGCCAATGTGCTGGTGGCGATCCTGCAGAACTGGATCTCATCCAGCTATGGAGAGACGATGACGAAGATCACCTCAGGAAAGAGTTTGTTTATGATGATCTTCTGGATGGGGATCATAGCGCCTGTTGCAGAAGAAATGATCTTTCGCTGGCTGATCTATCTGCGACTTCGGGATCACTTTTCTGTACTGTTTTCCGCTGTGATCTCTGCGGCGTTTTTCGGAATTTATCACGGAAATGTCCTGCAGGCTGTGTATGCGTTTGTTCTGGGAGGGATTTTTGCGTGGTTTCTGGAGATGGGAGGTAATAAGTGGACCAGTGTGCTGATGCACATCGGAGCCAATACCTGGATACTTATTTTCAGTGAATACGCCCAGACTCTGGTGGAAAAAGCCGGAGTAGGAAGCCTTCTGATGATCTATGGTGTTTTTGCGGCAGCGATGATCGGAGGATATCAGTATTTTGCACGCCGGGGAGAAAAACGTGGCTACCGGGCTGTTTGATCCAATGTGGATCACGAATATCTGCCTGCTACTGGATCAGGCAGAGTGATAGATGAATATTTGCTTTACAGAGAATCTGTAGTGGAATCATAGTATAAGGATGCCATTACAGATTTTTTTTATAAAAATATGCCGGAATCTTTTGCTGCCGGTAAATTTATATAGATTTTATATTTATTTAAGAGACCATTTCTTGCGTACCTTTGTATCATGTGTTATCATAAGTGTATTAAAAGAATTAATACACTTAATACACAGATTACAGAGAAAGGAGCGTCGTATGTTATTCTTGGACTATCAGGACAGACGTCCCATTTACGAACAGATCGTAGAGAAATTCCGGATGCTGATCCTGTCAGGAGCTGTGGAGCCATCTTCCAAGATGCCGTCTGTGCGGCAGCTGGCCGTGGAATTATCCATCAATCCCAATACCATCCAGCGGGCATATATGGAACTGGAGCAGCAGGGGCTGATCTGTCCGGTGAAGGGAAAAGGCAGTTTTGTCACAGACAGCAGCAGGATCAGGCAGATCGGTATGGAAGAAACCTTAAGTGAGCTGAAAAAGATCACAGAAAAGGGAATGGCTCTGGGAGTAGGGGAGGAAGAAATGATCGGTGTGATCCGCTTATGCTATAAGGAGGGAAACAATGATTGAGATAAAAAACTGCAGCAAAGCTTTTGGTAAGATACAGGCAGTAAATAAGGTCACCATGGATATCGGGGAACGGGAGGTTTTTGGACTGATCGGCTCCAACGGTGCGGGAAAAAGTACTCTGCTCCGTATCATGGCCGGGATCATCCGTCAGGACAGAGGAGAGGTGCTGATGGATGAAGAACCGGTTTTTGAAAATGAAAGGATCAAAGAGCATTTTTTCTACATCCCGGACGATGCATATATTCCGGCAAATTACAATGCTCTGGACATGGCAGAATTTTACCGTTGTATTTATCCGGGATTTCAGCAGGCGCGTTTTGAGACAATGATGAAGCAGTTTCATCTGGATGGAAAACGAAAAATCAGCACTTTTTCCAAGGGAATGAAGAAACAGCTTCTGGTGATCCTGGGAATCAGTACAGGAACGAAATATCTGTTTTGTGATGAAACCTTTGATGGCCTGGACCCGGTAATGCGCCAGGCAGTAAAAAGTATTTTTGCATCGGAGATCATGAGTCGTGAATTTACGCCGGTGATCGCTTCCCACAATCTTCGGGAGCTGGAAGATATCTGCGATCACATCGGGCTTCTTCATCAGGGAGGAATTCTCCTTTCCAGAGATCTGGAGGATATGAAATTCCACATCCATAAGATCCAGTGTGTACTTACTGACAAAAAGAAAGAAGAAGAATTAAAGAAAGAGCTGGATATTTTAAAAACAGAGCATCAGGGCTCCCTGCTGCTTATTACTGCAAGGGGAACAAGAAGAGAGATTATGGAGAAGATACAGGCAAAAAATCCTCTTTTCTGCGAAGTGCTCCCACTGACTCTGGAAGAAATATTTATCAGCGAAACGGAGGTGGCAGGCTATGAAGTCAAAAATTTATTCCAGTGAGTATATGAAATCCTCTTCCAAAGGACAAAGATGGATCCCGGCATTTGCCATGATCGCATTTCTCCTTGCATTTCCGGTAGCGGAACTTATTCTGATGGGAAAATGGAATGAGCGCAGTTATACTCAGAGTCAGCTTTCCTATCTGTATTCCAGCCTGTGGAGCAGTGACTTTCTCACAATGGGAGCAGCTGTGGCTGCGGTAACCGCATTTTTTGCAGCAGTAAGCGGCTTCTGGTATCTGTATTCCCCGAGAAAAGTGGATTTCTATCACAGCCTTCCGGTAAAGCGAAGTGCACTGTTTCTACACAGAGTATTGTTGGCTGTTCTTTATTATCTGGTGCCATATGTGATCATGGAATTTGCTGCGGTATGCATCGGGGCAGCCAGAGGATATTACAGCCTTTCCATTATGAAAAAGGCACTGATCCTGCTGGTGCTCCATCTCCTGATGTATCTTCTGGTGTATTTTTCCACAGTGCTGGTGATCGCCTGCACCGGTACCATGTTGATGGGAGCACTTGCATGGGCAGGGCTGTTTACCTACAGTATCGTTCTGGCAGTGATGCTGCAGTTAAGCGGACATTTATTTTTTGATACCTGGTACGAGGGCAGTTACGGAATTCTGGCAGCAGTGCGGAATCTGGGATCTCCTCTTATGGTGATCGTAAGCTTTATAGATAAATACAGCAGCGGGAGCTTTGGAAAGCAGTTGCTGATACTGATCCTAACGCTGTTTGTCATGACAGCACTTTCCTGGATGGCATTCTGCAGACGAAGGTCAGAGAATACCGGAAAAGCTCTGGTATATACCTGGATGGAGCCGGTCTTAAGTGCCCTGATCACAATACCATCCGGACTGGGGATCGGTCTGATCTTTTATATGATTCCGGAAGATTCATCCAAAACAGCATGGTGGATCTTCGGAATGATACTGGGAACGATCCTGGTCCATGGAATTCTGGAAGTGATCTATGAAATGGATTTTCGCAGATTTTTCCGCAGAAAAGTGCAGCTTATGATCCTTGGAGGTGTTGTGGCAATCTGTGCGCTGACCATGAAAATGGATCTTCTGGGATATGACAGTTATTTTCCGGCTTATGACAATCTTCAGGGAGTTGTGATAAATGTAAGCAATCTTTCATATACAGAGCAGCTTTGCAATGTGGAAAAAAAAGAAAACGGAATCTATAAGATCCGGTATACTGCCACCTCAGACAATAGTTCCGGTCTGCTGGATCAGCCGGTGATGAAAAGTAAAGCATTATATAACAGTCTGAAGGATATCAGGCTTCAGAATGAAAAAGGAAAAAAATCAGGAAGGCGCATGTATGTGCGCTACATAAATAAACAGGGATTCAGTGTATGCAGAGGCTATATTGTATCCTCTGCACAGGCACAGAATCTTATGGAAGCCCTGTATGATGAGCAGACATGGAAAGAAGACAGATATTCATTTTTTCAGCTGGACAAACAGTATCTGAAAGAGGTCACCGGTATTTTCTGTGACGGAGATATTCAAACCTTATTTGAGAAAAATGCAGAGAAGCGTCAGGCGCTGGCAGAGGCGTTGAGAAAGGATATTCTGGAAAACGGCGGTCAGACAGTAAAAGATCAGCCATGTGCAATGCTGATGTTCGATTATGCGGGAATTCCGTCAGAAGGATACATGGATGAATGGGGAATGAATGTACCGGCTGTTCAGGAAGGAGAGAGTGTGTCTACCTCCGTTCTGGTGTATCCGGCATATAAGAGAACACTTGCAATTTTGGAAGAAACAGGATATCCTCTTTCTATGGATGAGCTGTCTGTTGAGTATATTGATGTTTATTACTTCAGCTCCGAAGCTGCCGGCGAAGATGATGAAGCTTTTTCCGACACTGAGCCCATTTCGGATCTTGAAGAAACAGATAACGGTTATAAAGTCCGTTACGATAAAAAGGAACAGCTGGAAGCCCTGAAAAAATGTATCCGTCCATCACAGCTGGTAAACGGATGGACTATCTGGAATGCAGATGCCACAATGGAAGTGGTTCTGGAAGGACAAGAGAGCACCGGCGGGGATTCCGGACTTTATATGACATTTGCCGGTGAGATCCCGGATTTTATCAGAGCAGATGCAAAGGCAGCCCATGTAACAGAATGGGAGGTAAATGATTAATGGAAAAACCAGTCCGGCTGGATAAATTTCTGGCAGATGCCGGCGCAGGTACAAGAAGCGAGGTAAAAAAATACATACAGAAGGGTCAGGTGCAGGTTAACGGGAAATCTGTGAAGAAACCGGAGCTGAAAGTAACAGAAGAAGATCAGGTGGTTATGAACGGGCAGGAGATCCATGCTGCACCGGAATATGTATACTATCTTTTTAACAAGCCGGCAGGCTGTGTCAGCGCAACGGAGGACTTCAGAGATAAAACGGTTCTTGACTACATTGAAGAGAAAGACAGAAGAAAGGGTCTTTTTCCGGTGGGACGCCTGGATAAAGATACAGAAGGCTTCCTTCTGATCACAGATGACGGTCCTCTGGCACACGAGCTTCTTTCTCCGAAAAAGCATGTGGACAAGACCTACTATGCAAAAGTATCTGGGAAAGTGACAGAAGAAGATGTTGTGAAGCTGGCAGAAGGCGTGGATATCGGGGAAAAAGATCTCACACGACCGGCAAGGCTGGAGATCCTTTCTACCTGGGAGTCCGGTACAGAATCTGCAGAAGCCGGTAAGAATTGGGAATCTGAGATCCGACTTACTATCCACGAGGGAAAATTCCATCAGGTAAAACGGATGATGGAGGCACTGGGAAAAAAAGTAACTTATTTGAAAAGACTATCCATGGGGCCGCTGGCGCTTCCTTCAGATCTTCCGACAGGAAAATATCGTTCGCTCACCGAAAAAGAGCTGGAGCTTCTGAAGTCTGCCGGAAACCGCTGAAAAACAGAAAAAAATTGGAAAAATCCCCTTTACATAAGGGGATTTTCTATGCTATAATTCAGAAGTTGCAAAAATAAGCACGCACGGCGATTCTATAAGGATGGTGCCCTACGGTGTGAGGATGGGTCCAGAGAGAAGGCGACCTGTGCGGAAGAATTTAACCAAAAAGGAGAAAAGACATGAGCGTTATTTCAATGAAGCAGCTTTTAGAGGCAGGTGTTCATTTCGGACATCAGACAAGAAGATGGAACCCTAAAATGGCTCCGTACATCTACACAGAGAGAAATGGTATCTATATCATTGATCTTCAGCAGTCTGTAGGAATGGTTGACGATGCTTACAATGCAGTAGCAGATATCGTTGCCAACGGTGGACACATCCTTTTCGTAGGAACTAAGAAACAGGCTCAGGATGCTATCCGTACAGAGGCAGAGCGTTGTGGAGAGTTCTTCGTAAATGAGAGATGGCTTGGTGGTATGCTTACAAACTTCAAGACAATCCAGAGCCGTATCGCAAGACTGAAAGAGATCGAGACAATGGAAGCTGACGGAACATTCGACGTACTTCCTAAGAAAGAAGTTATCGAGCTTCGCAAAGAGCTTGTTAAGCTTCAGAAGAACCTTGGCGGAATCAAAGAGATGAAGAGAATCCCGGATGCTATCTTTATCGTAGATCCTAAGAAAGAGAGAATCTGCGTACAGGAGGCTCATACACTTGGAATCCCGCTTATCGGTATCTGCGATACTAACTGTGATCCGGAAGAGCTTGACTATGTGATCCCGGGAAATGACGATGCTATCCGTGCAGTAAAACTCATCGTTTCCAAGATGGCTGACGCTGTTATCGAGGCTAAGCAGGGAACTGCTGAGGCAGATGGCGAGATCGAGGCTGAGTCTGAGGAGTTTGCAGCTACAGAGGAATAATTCGTATAAACAGAATATTTCAGGAGGAAACGAACAATGGCTATTACAGCAGCACAGGTAAAAGAGTTAAGAGAGATGACCGGCGCCGGAATGATGGATTGTAAGAAAGCTCTTACATCTACAGATGGTGATATGGATAAAGCAGTTGAGTTCCTGCGTGAGAAGGGTCTTGCTACAGCACAGAAGAAAGCAAGCCGTATCGCAGCAGAGGGTCTTTGCAAAACTCTGGTAACAGAGGATGGAAAGAAAGCAGTCGTTGTTGAGGTTAATGCTGAGACAGACTTCGTTGCAAAGAACGAGAAGTTCCAGGGCTATGTTGCAGATGTTGCAGCACAGGCACTTAACACAACAGCAGCTGATATCGATGCTTTCCTTGCTGAGGCATGGGCACTTGATACAACCAAGACTGTAAAAGAGGCTCTTGCAGCTCAGATCGCAGTAATCGGCGAGAACATGAACATCCGTAGATTTGCTCAGGTTGAGGAGCAGAACGGATTCATCGCTTCCTACACTCATATGGGTGGAAAGATCGGCGTTCTTGTAGACGTTGAGACAGATGTTGTTAACGATGCTGTTAAAGAGATGGCTAAGAACGTAGCTATGCAGATCGCAGCTCTGAAACCGCAGTACACAAGCGACAAGGAAGTAAGCGCTGACTATATCGAGCATGAGAAAGAGATCCTTATGGCTCAGATCCAGAACGACCCGAAGGAGTCCCAGAAACCGGCTAAGGTTATCGAGGGAATGATCACAGGACGTATCAAGAAAGAGCTCAAAGAGATCTGCCTTCTTGACCAGACATACGTAAAAGCAGAGGACGGAAAACAGTCCGTTGCTAAATACGTAGAGCAGGTAGCAAAAGAGAACGGCGCTAAGATCCAGATCAAAGGCTTCGTTCGCTACGAGACAGGCGATGGTCTTGAGAAGAAAGAAGAGAACTTCGCTGAGGAAGTTGCAAAGCAGATGGGTAAGTAATCCATTAGCTTAAGTTTTCATTATATTATTTTAATAAGTCTAAATTTAAGTATTTAAAGGCCCTGAAAGCCTTATAAACACTACGTTTCACAGTGATTATAAGGTTTTCGGGGCTTTTTTCTATATTTTTCTAAAAAAGTCCTAAATACCGCCAAGCATCGCTGGAAATCACCAAGAATCTTCTAAAATTGAGTATTGAGTAAGGAAAAACTGAGTAAAAGCAAAGGCTTGCAATCTTCAGCGAAGTTACTCAAATTATCAGCGGTTTCATCAGATCACCATAATTTTCAAAAAACAAATTATAAACTTAAAAACCAATTTTATAAGGAGGAGATCAGTATGGCAAGTACAGCGATAGGCGCAGCTGGCGAGGATGCTCGCACAATAACTTTTATGAACAAAGAACATAAGGAGTTCTATTTGGAATATCTGCCAAAATGCAGATGGAAAGATGTATATCACAAAGCATTGGTATATTGTCTTGGAATCGACAGAGATACACGAAAACACGTTAACAGAATTTATGATTTTAAAAATGGCAGTGTGAAGCCAGAATGTCTGCAGGAAGGATGGCAGACAAGTGGTAGTGTCAGAGTTGTACGCATGGCATTTAATCTCTACTGCAACGGTACACCCAGTGTCTATGACTATGAAGATGCGGAAAAGCAGTTATCGGAGTGCAGCTGTTATACAGTAGAAGATCTGTTTTGCTGTGGGTATGCAAAATTCTTTTGGGAGGCAATAAAGATACGTTATCCGGAGTATTGCTCCTAAAAATGATTGGAGGTCAAAAATGCTGAAAATCAGATTACAGGGAACAACAAATGAACTGAAATGGTTTCGAAAAATATTGGAAAAGAATAGTAACTTTGAAATTTTAAGTATATCAGAGCCTTATGCAAATAAGGGAACAAACAAATATTTTCGTGTGTATGTAGACGTCGAAAGAATCAGACATTAGGAGGAAAAGTTATGTGCAGAGTAATCGCAATCGCAAATCAGAAAGGTGGAGTGGCAAAGACCACTACCACTATCAATCTTGGAGTAGGACTGGCCAAGGAAGGAAAGAAAGTTGTACTGGTTGACGCAGATCCACAGGGGCATTTGACAATGGGGCTTGGATTTCCAAAGAATTTGAGAGTGACACTGAAAACAATGATGGAAAATATTATCATGGGATTAGAGTTTGATCCCAAGGAGGCCGTTTTACATCATGCGGAAGGAATAGATGTGATTCCATCTAACAAACTACTTTCGGGAATGGATATGTCATTGTTCACAGTAGAGGACAGAGAAAAAGTTTTAAAGGAGTATTTGGAACTTCTGGAACAGGAGTATGACTATATTTTAATTGACTGTATGCCCTCATTGGGAATGTTGACAATCAATGCCCTTACTGCAGCTGACAGTGTATTGATTCCGGTACAGCCACAATATTATGCGGCAGATGGACTTATGGAATTGCTGAAAGTTGTGAAAGGAATTCATCAGAGATTCAATCCAGCTTTACAGATTGAGGGAATTTTGTTTACTATGGACAGTTGTCATTATAACAACTCAAAGAGAAACAAGCAGGCAGTGCGAGATGCTTATGGAGCAGAGATTAAAATTTTCAATCAAATGATTCCAAGAACAGAAGCTCTTGCCGAAACTGCATCAGAAGGTGTCAGTATTTTTTCTTACGATGCAAAAGGAAAAGGTGCGTACAGTTATCAGGCACTTGTCCAGGAGGTGCTGAATCATGCGTAAACCTAAGAAAGAAATTCAGCTTACTTCTTATGATGAATTGCTTGGAATCAATGAAGCAGAACAAAATAGCTTCAATCAGGTTTTTGAAGTGCCGCTAAACGAGTTATATCCGTTTAAAAATCATCCATTTCATGTAAATGATGATGAAAAAATGGCTGAAACAGTAGAAAGTATCAAGAATTATGGCATCTTAAATCCTGCATTGGTACGTCCTCGCGCAGAGGGAGGATATGAACTGATTGCTGGTCACAGGAGAAAACGTGGTTGCGAACTGGCTGGAAAAAGTAAAATGCCAGTACTCATACGAAACTATACCGATGATGAAGCCGTAATCGTTATGGTGGATTCTAATATACAGAGAGAAAATTTGCTTCCAAGCGAAAAGGCATATGCTTATAAGATGAAGATGGATGCAGTAAAACATCAAGGCATAAAAGACGAAAACGCAGTTTCTGTTGACAGTGCAGATCTGGTTGGACAGGCTGCAGGTGACAGTGGAAGAACCGTTCAGCGTTACATACGCTTGACCTGTCTTATTCCGGAATTGCTGAAATTGTTGGATGAAGGAAAGATTAATTTTACAGTAGGTGTTTCATTAACCTATTTATCAGAAACGGAGCAGATTTGGGTGAAAGACTGCATAGTGTCTGGGGCAAGCTCTGTTACAGGTTCAATGGCAACAAAACTGAAGCAATACAGCGGTGAAGGTAAACTGACAGAATTAGCGGTACAGCTTATTCTGAATGAAAAGAAAACAGAGACAGGAAAAGTTACTTTAACTGAAAAGAAAATACGAAAGTATTTCCCAAAGGAATATAACAGAGAACAGATTGAACAGGTTATCTATGAACTGCTTGATAACTGGAAGAAAAGCCAATAACGAGGGAAGGAGGGAAAGCAAAATGGCAAAATCCGAAAGCACAAAAATAGAGTTTGGTTATTTTCACGATTATGAATCGGAACAGTTTGCTTTTTACCGTATTCCCAAAGTATTATTCACAGATGAATATTTCCGTAATCTGTCCAGCGATGCAAAGGTTCTTTATGGGCTGATGCTGGACAGAATGGCTTTGTCTATCAGAAATAATTGGGTGGACAATGAGGGGAAAGTTTATATCATATTTACATTGGAACAAGTGATGGAATATATGAACTGCGGAAAAGACAAAGGTGTGAAAATTCTTGCAGAATTAGATACTGATAAAGGAATTGGTTTGATTGAAAGAGTAAAGAGAGGATTGGGAAAACCAACAATTATTTATGTAAAGAGCTTTGTATATAGAAAAGAAAAAGTATTAGATTCGGCAGAGAATGATAACAGAAGTCAAGAAGTCGGAAAAGCCGAAGTCAAGAGTTCGGAAAAACCGAAGTCTGGAGTTCTGGAAAGTCGAAGTCAAGAGTTCGGAAAAACCGAAGTCTGGAAGTCGGAAAAATCGAAGTCAAGAGTTCGGAAAAACCGAAGTACAGAAGTCGGAAAAACCGACCCTAATAATACTAATTATAATTATACTGATATTAGTAATACTGACAGAAGTAATACTGATCTTATCAATCTTTCAGATTCTTCCGAACAGCAGTCAATGGATTTGATGGAAGAGATGGGGTTATTCCAGATGAATACTGCACTTGTAAAAAGAAATATTGAATATGACTGTCTTGTACAACGATGCAGACTAGGGGAACAGCAACAGTTGGATGAAATTGTGGCACTAATTGTGGAAACAATCAGCATAGAACGGGAGAATATTACGATCAGTGGAGTGAAATACCCATATCAGTTCGTAAAAAGCAGATTATTGTTGCTGGAAGAAAGCCACATAGAGTATGTACTTGACTGTCTGCATGAGAATACCAGGGAAGTAAAGAACATAAAAGCGTATTTGCTTACCTGTCTTATGAATTCAATAACGACAATAGGCAATTATTACCAGGCAAAAGTAAATCATGATATGTACGGAGGTGGCATATGAGAGGAAAAGAAATTATAACAAAATTGATAATTCCTGGTGCAATAGCTATGATTATCTGCTTAATTGTTCACCCTATGTGCATGAATGGTGAAATATTAGACTGGAGAAAATTATTGCTTTTTGTGGGAATACCTTTCGGAATCCAGAAAATGTTTTTGTTGGTCGTTCCAAGAAATGTGGGGACAGGGGAAATGCTTGGTTTGGTGGTACTTAAACTGATGGTAGGAAGTTTGATTGGAATAGGGGTTCTTGCCTGGAGATTATTAGCTGTAGCAGGCATTTTGCTAAAAAACGGCATTTCTGGAATTATATGGATCATAAAAAGACTGAAAGAAATGGTGATCAAAAATGAGCGAAAAGCAACTGGAAAAATTGTATTATAGCATTTATCCAATGAATCAATGTGAGACACAAAGTAAAAGTTATGAAGAGACAAAGGAACTGTGTGAAACATTAGAAAAGGAAATGATAAGTCTAATGAGTCCGGATCTGCAGGCAATGTTTGAGGATTACAAGGAATATACTTTAAATCTTAAACAAACAGAACAGAGAGACGCTTACATAGATGGATTAGCGTTTGGGATTCGCACAATTTCGGAAGCCTTTTTACATGAGAACAAAAATAGAATATGGTGATTGAAAAAGCAGTCTGTCAAGGCTGCTTTTTCTGTACCGCTTACATAGGAGGATGAGATGTGATTGATTTGATAATTATTATTATGGCAGGAATAGTGCTTTTGTTTTTGCTGTCTTGTTGCTTTATGGTTGCAAGGCTATTGGATGAGGAAATATCTATGTATGGATATGAAGGAAAAGAAAACTGGGAAAGGGAACAACTTCCCGACAAATTGTCGAGAAGTTCAACAGATGAAAGACATGGAGATAAATGAAAAGATTCGTTATTTTCGGAAACAGAGAGGGCTATCGCAGGAGCTGCTTGCAGAACGAACAGGAATTAATGTGAATACAATTCGGAAGTATGAAATAGGCATACGAAAGCCGAAAGTAGAACAATTAAAGAAAATTGCGGATGGACTTGAAATTAGTGTAATAGAATTTTTGGATATTGAAATAGAAAATGAAGCGGACTTGATTGCTATGCTGAAAAAAATCAGTCCGTTTTTTAAATGGGACGGATTGCTTCATGTATTGGTGGGGGAAAAGTTTTTATGATTGGTGTTGGAAGTGCATTGGTATCACTGTTGCTGATCTTTGTTTGTTATTCACTGACACTGACAGCGAAAAGAGCAGATGAAAATTTATTGATGATTTGTGAAAAGAATCAGAAAAATGAAGAAGAGAGAGGAAACCGAGAAATGGAATCACAGAGAGACATTTTAAGAGTAATTGAAAAAGAAATCAAAAAAGGAAGTGCGCCAGTTGCATTTGCAGGTTTGGGGTTTTCCGAGGAATGTTATCATTTGGTAGATAGTCAGGCTAAGATGAACCAACTTTTAGATTATTTTTTTCGCAATGAAGAATACGCAGCTTTGGCAGAGCGGCAGGTGAAAAGTAATATCTATGCAGAAATGGGCAAAAGGCTGAATTTCCGTAGTGCCAGATCTGATCGAGACAGAAAGAATATGGAGGTAGCGGCAAAACGATGGATTAAGAAAAAGCATCCAACATTTGATGGTGATGTATATGTCGAAAATATCCGGTGTTTTCTGGACATTTCCCAAGAAGAGTTAGAAAAACGTAAATGTACAGTCAATGAACAGGATACGACAGCACTTATTTTCAGCCAGAAACATCTTGAAGCATTATACTTGCAATGTCTTATGCACAGACGAAATGCGATGCAAGAGATTCCGGAATTAAAAGGTTTGTCAGAAACGTGCAACAGGATTTATAAATTGCAGGATGTAGATGTATTATTCCAATGCCTGCTGATGGATCAGATGGATTGGGAAGAAGAAAAGTTATATGTGCAGTTCAGCACAATTTATTTATTGAAGCAGACAGTGAAAAATTAAAACCCATGACTTCTCGACAATTTGTCGGGAAGTGGAAAGGAGTCAAATTCCAATGAAAATATATCTCCCCCATCTGTTAGTACCACCGTAATTTGCTGATCAGAGTCGAAAGGAGGCGTGCAAATTGCAGGAAGAAGTTACTCAGAAAACAATCGCATTGTCGGTTAAAACTGCAAGAGTGACTGCCGACGTGTTAAAAAATATGCTGCGGAAGTATCTGTCAGGACAGAAGCAAAAGGGAAAGAATTCTTATAAGGTTGGAAAACAGTCATACAAAGAATTGAAAAGCCAGGGTTCTGGTTTATCTAATATTGAGATCACAGATGGAAATATCAAGTCTTTTGAACGTGTGGCGAAAAAATACCGTTTAGATTTTGCCTTGAAAAAAGACAGTTCGACCAAGCCACCGACCTACTATGTGTTCTTTAAAGGACAGGATACAGAAATGATGAATCTGGCATTTAAGAAATATTTGGGTGTACAGATGAACAAAAAGGATAAACCATCTATTATGAAAAAACTTATGCACTTTAAGGATGCTGTGTCTAAAGGAAAGAACAGAGAACGAGCAAGAGAACAGCAGAAAGACAGAGGGCAGAGTTTATGACGGAGAAAAAACAGCAGCATAAGAAGAAAAGAGGAAAAGTTCAGCATATCAGAGGTTCTCCGAAAAAGAGAAAAATATTTGGAAAAGCTGTTTTTTCTTCAGAGAGTATCCCAGGAAAAATGCTTGCGGATGTGAAAAATCTGATTACGGACAAGGCAAGTGAATTGAAGAGGGCAGATCAGAAAAAGCTGTTTTTAGCTAATTTCCCCTATCTGATGTTTGCTTATTTTTTCAATAAGATTGCCTGGCTGTATAGGGTAAACACCGGAGCAACTTCTTGGGATAAATTGATGAATACCATTACTTATTTTGAACTGGCGTTTCAGAATCTCTGGCCAAGTTTGAATCATATAGATTTGTTGTGTGGAATCGCAGGAGGCGTGGCTGTAAAGTTTATTATTATTTACCGCACGAAAAATGCCAGGAAATATCGGCTGGGTGTGGAGTATGGTTCTGCCAGATGGGGAACAGAAAAAGATATACGACCATATGCTGATCCTGAATTTGAAAATAATATTATTCTCACAGAAACAGAGAGTCTTACTATGTCAAGCAGACCAAAGAATCCGAAATACGCCAGGAATAAAAACATTCTGGTAATTGGCGGTTCCGGTTCTGGAAAAACCAGATTTTTTGTAAAGCCTAACATTATGCAGATGCACAGCTCTTATGTGATTACTGATCCGAAGGGAACTGTGCTTCTGGAAGTTGGCAGTATGCTGGCAAAAGGCAGTCCGATGACGGATGAGAATGGAAAAATCGTGCGGGACAAAGAGGGAAAAGTTATATATGAACCGTATAAAATCAAAGTTTTGAATACAATTAACTTCAAAAAATCCATGCACTATAATCCATTTGTATATATCCGCAGTGAAAAAGATATTCTAAAACTGGTAACAACCATTATTGCTAATACCAAAGGTGAAGGGCAGCAATCAGGTGAGGATTTTTGGGTAAAGGCGGAAAAACTCTATTATTGTGCCTTGATTGGTTATATCTGGTATGAAGGCAGGGAAGAAGAAAAGAATTTTAATACTCTGTTGGAAATGATCAATGTGTCAGAAGCCAGGGAAGATGATGAGAATTTCAAGAATCCAGTAGATCTGATGTTTGATGAACTGGAGCAGAAAGACCCGAACCATTTTGCAGTAAGGCAGTACAAAAAATACAAGCTGGCTGCCGGTAAGACAGCAAAATCTATTCTGATCAGTTGTGGTGCAAGACTCGCACCCTTTGATATTGCGGAACTGCGGGAGCTTATGAGTTATGACGAGCTGGAATTGGATCTGGTTGGTGACAGGAAAACTGCATTGTTTGTTATTATTTCAGATACCGATGATACCTTTAATTTTATTGTTTCTATTATGTACACACAGCTTTTTAATCTGCTCTGTGACAGAGCTGATGATGTATATGGAGGCAGACTTCCAATTCATGTGAGGTGTCTCCTGGACGAGTTTGCGAACAGTGTGACACGTTCTACGCCGAAAACGGTGGGAATAACCGACAAAAGCGTAG
>ENA-OUQI01000136-OUQI01000136.1-human-gut-metagenome-genome-assembly--contig:-NODE-136-length-68989-cov-10.139699_pt1 | contig 68989 bp, 58 predicted proteins | sample MGYA00237953_ERZ548840 | MGnify/ENA primary metagenome ERZ548840 (study PRJEB26490, sample SAMN05194690) | human gut metagenome | biome: terrestrial biome; feature: human-associated habitat; material... | reverse complement strand
GACACCTACGCTGAACTCTTTTCGGACATGGGTTCGACTCCCATCGCCTCCACCAGACAAGAAAAATCCGAACCTCTTTCCGTTGGAAAAAGGTTCGGATTTTTTCGTTTGCCGTATTTCTTACCGCGTCATTTTCATTTCCAGTCTCAGCAGCGCGGCTTTTTTATCGATGCCGCCTGCATATCCGGTCAGGCTGCCGTTTGCTCCGACAACGCGGTGGCAGGGAATGATGATAGAGATCACATTGTGTCCGACAGCCCCGCCCACAGCCTGCGCAGACATCCGGGAAAGGCCGCGCTCTGCGGCCAGCTGCCTTGCCAGTGCCCCATAGGTCGTGGTCTGGCCGCAGGGGATGCGGCGCAGCAGCGCCCACACCTCCTGCTGAAAGGCAGAGCCAGCGGGATGGAGCGGCGGGGTAAAGTCCGGCTCCTGCCCGCCGAAATAAACATCCAGCCAGCGTCTGGCCTCGGAGAGCACAGCGGTCTCCTGCTTCTGATGCACCGCATCCAGGGTGCGGGCAAAGTACTTCTGCCCCTCGAACCAGAGGCCGGTCAGGCCGGTGTCATCAGCGGCCAGCAGGATGCCGCCCAGAGGGGACTCATAGTGCTGTGTATAGATCACCGTTTACCGGATCTCAATGCCCAGCTTGAACTTCAGGTTGCCCAGCACCTTCTTGACGGTGCGCTCGACCTGATCAGCGGAGATCTCCGCACTGGGGTCAGACAGGGTCAGGGAGAAGGCCATGCTCTTCTTGCCCTCGCCCAGGTTTGCGCCGCGGTAGATATCGAACAGCTTGACCTCGGTGATGAGGGAGCTTGCCTTTTTGATGGTATCCTCGATCTCGCCGCAGGTGACCTTTTCCTCGCAGACAAGGGCCAGGTCACGCTTGACGGCAGCGTAGGGGCTCAGCGGCTTATAGCGCAGCTCACCGTCCACGCAGGACATCAGAGCCTCATAGTCCAGCTCACCCAGATAGATGTTCTGGCTGTCCTTCTGGTCCTTTGCGATCTCCAGCTCGCCGTTGATCTCGTTGGAGAGCTTACCGAACACGCCCAGACGCTTGCCGTTGCAGTAGACAGCGGCGCTGATGCCGGGGTGGAGCCACGGGGTGGTCTCGCGCTCGTAGGTGAAGGTCAGGTCAAAGCCTGCGGCCAGCGCCTCCATTGCACCCTTGACGGTGAAGAAGTCCTCCTCGGGGCCAAAGGCACCAATGCAGAGGGTCTGACGTTCATGGGGATGCTCACTGATGGGCAGCTCCTTGGCCAGATAGACGGGAGCCATCTCGAACAGGCGGCCCTCGGCATTGCCCTTCTTGAGGTTGTCCACGATGACATTCAGCATGGACGGGGTCAGCAGGGTGCGCATGATGGACAGGTTCTCGCTGATGGGGTTCAGGATGCGGATGGCCTTGCGGGCGGCATCCTCAGCGGGGATGTGCAGCATATCCAGCTCCGCGTTGGAGTAGAAGGCCAGGGTGGAGGCCTCATAGAAGCCCTGTGCAGCCAGCAGGCGCTTGGTCTTGAGCTGCTGCTTCTGCGCATAGTTCAGGCCGCCGTTGGTAACAGAGGCAGTGTTCAGGAAGGTGGGGTTGATGTGGTCATAGCCGTACTCACGGATGACCTCCTCCGCCAGATCGGGGAAGCTCTCCACATCCTCACGGTAGAGAGGAGCAGACACATCCCAGCTGCCATCGGCCTGCACATCCACAGTAAACTCCAGGCGCTGCAGGATATCGATCATGGTCTGCTCGGGCACAGTGATGCCCAGCACACCGCAGATCTTGGCAGGGGTGGTCACGATGTGCTTGCGCTCCAGCGGACGGCCATCGGTCAGGTCATACTCGAGGGTGGTGATATCGCCGCAGTCCAGCTCCTGGATCAGGTGCAGGGCACGGGCCAGGCCCAGCTCGGGAGAGTTGCGGTCCACACCCTTTTCATAGCGGGCAGAGGAATCACTGTTCTGGCCCAGGGCACGGCTGGTCTTGCGGACGCAGTCACGGGCAAAGGTGGCGCACTCGAACAGCAGGCTGGTGGTGTTCTCATCCATGCCGGAGTTGGCACCGCCCATGATGCCGGCCAGAGCCACCGGCTTCTCGGCATCGCAGATGACCAGATTGTTGGGGTTCAGGGTGAACTCCTTTTCATCAAGGGTCACGATCTTCTCACCCTCGTGGGCACGGCGCACATCAATGGTGCGGCCGGCGACCTTGTTCAGGTCAAAGGCGTGCATGGGCTGGCCCATTTCCAGCAGGGTGTGGTTGGTGATATCCACCACATTGCTGATGGAGCGCAGGCCGCACAGGGCCAGATGGCGCTTCATCCAGCGGGGAGATTCGCCCATGCGGATGTTGCGGACGTAATGCGCCATATAGCGGGGGCACAGGTCAGGGGCCTCCACCTGGACGGTGATGGGAGCATCCGGCTCACAGACAGCCTTGTAATCCATGGCGGGCATGTGCAGGGGCTTGCCCAGAATGGCAGCGACCTCGCGGGCAATGCCCAGCACAGACTGGCAGTCCGGGCGGTTTGCGGTGATGGAGATATCGAAGATATAGTCATCCAGACCGACAACGGGTGCGATGTCGGTGCCGGGAACGGAATCCTCGGGCAGGATGAGCAGGCCATAGACCTCAGAGCCCGGGAACAGGTCGTCGTTCAGGCCCAGCTCCTCGCCGGAGCAGAGCATACCGTTGGACTCCACGCCCTGCATCTTGCGGGCCTTGATCTTGATGCCGCCGGGCAGGGTGGAGCCATCCAGAGCGGCGGGCACGCAGTCGCCCAGCTTCATATTGGCGGCACCGGTGCTGATGCGGATATCGTGGCCGTAGTCACCGCAGTCCACCACACACTTGGTCAGGTGGGTGCCTTCCTGCTTTTCCATCTCCACGATCTTGCCAACGACCACCTTGCTGATGCCTGCATCCAGCGGGATCAGCTCTTCCACCTCAAAGCCGCAGGAGAACAGCTTCTCCTCCAGCTCCTGAGCGGTAACGTCGATATCAACGAATTCTTTTAACCAACTGAAAGGTACTTTCATTGTCTGTTCTCTCCCCTCTTATTCATGGAACTGCTTGAGGAACTGCAGGTTGTTCTCGAACATCAGGCCAATGTTGTTGATGCCGTACTTCAGCATGGCGATGCGCTCGATGCCAATGCCGAAGGCGAAACCGGAATACTCATCCGGGTCAATGTTGCAGTTCTCCAGCACCTTGCGGTTGACAACACCGCCGCCCAGAACTTCGATCCAGCCGGTGTGCTTGCACAGGGGGCAGCCCTTGCCGCCGCACTCAAAGCAGCTGACATCGACCTCCACACTGGGCTCGGTGAAGGGGAAGTAAGAGGGACGCAGGCGGGTGCGGGTGTCCTTGCCGAACAGCTTCTGCACAAAGGTGTTCAGCGCGCCCTGCAGGTCGCCCAGAGTGATGCCCTTATCCACGACCAGACCCTCCATCTGGTGGAACATGGGGCTGTGGGTGGCATCGGAATCGGAACGGAACACACGGCCGGGGATCAGCACCTTGATGGGCGGCTTTTGGCTGTCCATGGTGCGGATCTGGCCGCCGGAGGTCTGGGTGCGGAGCAGGAACTCATCGGACAGGTAGAAGGTATCCTGCATGTCACGGGCAGGGTGATCCTTGGGCACGTTCAGGCGGGTGAAATTGTGGTCGTCATCCTCGATCTCAGGTGCGTCGGCCACGGCAAAGCCCATGCCGGAGAACACGTCGATGATCTGGTTGGTGACCAGCGTCAGGGGGTGCAGACCACCCACCGTGCGGGTCTTGGCGGGCAGGGTGATGTCCACAGTCTCAGCGGCGTTGCGGGCGGCCAGCTCGGCCTCCTTCACCTTGGCAGCGGCGGCATCGTAGTCTGCCTGCACCTTCTGCTTGAGCTCGTTGATGATCTTGCCCATGGCGGGGCGCTCTTCGGGCGCGACAGAACGCAGATTCTTCATCAGCGCGGGAATCTTGCCGTTTTTGCTCAGATATTCCTGCCAGAACGAGGCCAGCGTCTCCTTGGAAGAGACCTGACCGAGGCTCTCTGCGGCCTGTTTGGCCAGCTCGTCGATCATTGCTTGCATGGAAATTCTCTCCTTCTCAGTTCGTGTTTTCAAAGCGGGGCAGCAAAAAAGGCCCCGTCCCCTGCCGGGCCATTTCTGGCCGGACAAAAGGGACGAAGCCTTTGCAAATCCAATGCTCCGCGGTACCACCCGGTTTCCGCCCTGCACAAAGAAGGGCGGCTCTCAAACGCCGTAACGGGGCGCGCCGTCCTGCCCTAATAGAAGCCGTTCGGGCAGGCCGCTCAGGAGCGAACTTCGGCACACACCCACGCGGAAGCCCTTTCAGCCGGTGAAGCTTCTCTCTTTGCTGTGGAACTGCATGCGTACTCTCTCCGTCGCTGCGTTTTCAAGATATTCAGGTTTCATAACCGGATATCATCTTACCACACTTTGGGCCTGTTTGCAAGCCGGGGCGGCACTTTTTCCCTGAATTTTACGGTTTTGCTTGTGTTTTGGCCGAAAGTATGGTATTGTAAGCGTAACGTTTTACTGAAAGGAGGGTACACCCAGATGGGTTGGAATGGCTGCATCTTTTTCAAAAAAGGTCAGATTTAATACGTTCCGGCTCGAAGTGTACCCTTTTATTGGAAACAAAACCTCTCCATCTGCGCTTTGGCGCAGCCAGCTCCTCTAGTAGGGGAGCTAAATCGAGGAAACCTTTCAGCAAGACGTGGAGCATGATTTTCAGCGCCGCGCAGCTTTGCTGTGGGGCGCTTTTGTTTTGCAAAGGCAAGGCTATACTCTGTACAACCTCTCCGTCAATGCTGACGCATTGCCACCTCTCCTAGTAGGAGAGGCCTTGGCAGTCAGGCAAAGCTATACGCAATGCCAAGGGCTCCCCTACTAGGGGAGCTGTCGAACGAAGTGAGACTGAGAGGTTGGACGAAGGACAGCTTTTGTTTTGGGTACACTTTCCATTTTGAATGATTCACTATAAACAGAAAGGGTGTTCCCAATGGATCATAAACTCAATTTAAAAAAGCAGCTCGCCTGCATTTATACTTCCGATTTCTTCTCCGGCCTGCGCATCACGGATGCGGTATGGGTGGCCCTGCTGGCGGCCCGGGGCTTCTCCCTGTGGGAGATCGGCCTGGCCGAAAGCGTGTATCACATCGTCAGCCTCTTCTGCGAAGTGCCCAGCGGCATGGCGGCAGACCTGCTGGGCCGCCGGAAGACCCTCCTGTCCGGCGGAGTCTTGACCGTGACCTGCAATCTGTTGATGGCTTTTGCGCCGAACCTGTTCACCATCTGCCTTGCCATGGGGCTGAACGCGCTGGCTATGACCATGTTTTCCGGCACCTTCACAGCCCTTGTCTACGACGGCCTGAAGACCGAGGGCCGCGAGGACGAGTACATCCAAGTCTCCGCCAACAGTTCCCAGATCTCCATGCTGGCCAACGCCGTGGGCTCCATGGCCAGCCTTTTGAAGCGCTTCCTCGGCTTTGCGGGCTTTTACCTGCTGAGCGCTGCGTTCGAGGGCGTTTCCACCGCCGCCCTTGCGCTGATGGAGGAGCCCATCGTCACCAAGGCACAGGCCAGCCGGGGAAAGCAGACCCTCCGCGCGCTGCCCGGCCAGTTCACCAAACTGGCGCGCAACAGCCTGAGCATCCTGCGCACCACGCCGCTGGCGGCCAAGCTCATCGTTTCCAGCGCCGTCGTCTCGGTGCCCAGCTACCTGACCAAGATGTTTTTGCAGCAGCGGCTCGTTGAGCTGGGCTGGCCCACGGAGCTGCTCTTCCTTCCCCTGCTGCTGGGCGGTCTGGCCTGCGTGGCGGGCACCGAGATCGGCCGCCGGGTGAGATGCTGCTCCATGCGGCGGCTCTACACAGCCTGTGCCCTGCTCTGCGGTGTGGGCACTCTGCTGGTGGGTGCTGCGCCTGCCTGGGGCGGCATCCTGGGCATGATGCTGGTGCAGGGTGTGTTGGAGGTCTATCTGCTCCACGAGAGCCAGAAGCTGAACGATGCCATCCCCAGTGACCAGCGGGCCACCCTCATCAGCGTGGACAGCATGGCCTACAGTCTGCTCATGATCCCCGCAAGTCCTCTGGTGGGTGCCGTCGGCGATGCCTTCGGGCAGGCCGGTGCGGGCCTTGCCCTGCTGGGCGGGGTCATCGTGCTGAGCGGCGTGGCGCTCTTGGGAAAAAAGCCGCAGGAATCCTGATACAGCAAAAAGCGGATGCGTTCCGGTGGGAGCGCATCCGCTTTATTATTTTGCTCAGAACCGCCGCCAGGTATCCGGCATAAAGAACACCAGCATGGGGAAGATCTCCAGACGGCCCGCCAGCATGTCAAAAATCATAACCAGCTTGGCGGGGTTGGAGTAGCTGCCAAAGTTCATCATGGGGCCCACCTGGGCAAGGCCGGGGCCGATGTTGTTCAACGTGGCGGCAATGGCGGTGAAGTTGGTCACCATGTCAAAGCCATCCAGACTGATGAGGAAGAAGGATGCCGCAAAGATGAAGATGTAGGCGGCCACAAAGACATTGGTGGCGCGGATGGTCTCATGGTTGACCACCTTGCCGTCCATCCGGACCGGGGCCACCACCTGCGGGTGAAGGGCCTGCTTGAGCTCCTTACCCACAGTCTTGCCCATCAGCAGGAGGCGGCTGACCTTTATGCCGCCGCCGGTGCTGCCTGCGCATGCACCCACAAACATCAGCATGACAAGGATCTCCTTGGAGAGGGTGGGCCACAGGTCAAAATCACAGCTGGAAAAACCTGTGGTGGTGATGATAGAACCCACCTGGAAGGCGGCGTGGCGCAGGGCCTCGCCCAAGCCGTTGTACATGCTGTAAATGTTGGCCGTGATGATGACCACAGCCACACCGATGATCACAAAGTAGGCGCGTACCTCCTCGCTGGCGGCAGCGCGGCGGAAGCGGCGCATCAGCAGCAGGAAATAGGCGTTGAAGTTCACGCCGAACAGGATCATAAAGATGGTCACGACCCACTGGACATAGGGCGACATGCTGGCAAAGCTGTCATTGCGGAAGCCGAAGCCGCCGGTGCCCGCTGTGCCAAAGGAGGTCAGCAGGGCTTCAAACACCGGCATCCGCCCGGCGATCAGGAACATGAATTCCAACACCGTCAGGAGGAAGTAGATGCCGTACAGAATTTTTGCCGTGGACTGCACCTTCGGCACCAGCTTATCCACCTGCGGGCCGGGGCTTTCGGCTTTCATCAGGTTGACATGGGAGCCGCCGGTCAGCGGCAGCAGGGAGAGCAGGAACACCAGAACGCCCATGCCGCCGATCCAGTGGGTGAAGCTGCGCCAGAACAGGATGCCCCTGGGCAGATCCTCCACAGCGGGCAGGATGCTGGCACCGGTGGTGGTGAAGCCGGAAACGGTCTCAAACATGGCATCCACCGGGTTGGGAATGCTGCCCGTGAGCACAAAGGGCACCGCGCCCACCACACTGATGAGCAGCCAGCAGAGCGCCGTGGTGGCAAAGCCCTCCCGCATATAGAAGATCTGGCTCTTGGGCTTGATGCGGTGGAGCAGTGCGCCCGCCGCTGCAGAAAGTGCTGCCGTGAGCAGGAACACGCCCAGCACCATCCATTCACCGTAGATCAGGCTGGCCATGGCGGGCAGCAGGAGCAGCGCGGCTTCGCAATAGAGGATGTAGCTCAGCAGCCGCAGAACGATCGCATAATTCATGCCGCGCCTCCGTTAATCTTCCACGATATCCCGCAGGTCATGCAGGCCGTGCTCCAGCGTGACCACGATAACGTTGTCGCCCACCTGGATCTCATCGCCGCCGCGCGGGATCTTGATCTCGTTGCCGCGGGTGATGCAGCAGAGCAGCAGGTTCTTTTTCAGGTGGAGCTGGCTCAGGGGCACACCGGTGGCGCGGCTCTTCTCATGGACCGTGAATTCCAGCGCCTCCACGCGGTCGTCCAGAATGCGGTACAGGGTCTTGATGTTGCTGCCTGCCTCGTTCTGCAAAGCACGCACATACTGCACGATGTAATCGCAGGTCATGTACTTGGGGTAGACGATGCTGCCCAGATCAAGCCCAGCCAGGATATCGTCAAATTCCAGGCGGTTGATCTTGGTGACCAGCTTGCCGTTGGAATGCTTCTTGGCAAACAGGGTCAGCAGAACATTTTCCTCGTCGATGTTGGTCAGGGCCACAAAGGCCTCGGTGGAGGTCAGGCCCTCGGAGAGCAGGAACTCGCGGTTGGAGCCGTCCTCACACAGGATCTGTGCCTCGGGCAGGGCCTGGGCCAGCACATCGCAGCGGGCGGGGTCCCGCTCCACGATCCGCACCCGGACATGGTTTTCCAGCAGCTCCTGGCTCAGATAGAAGGCAATGGCACCACCGCCCACGATGAGGGCATTGCGCACCGGGCGCACGGCCAGATGGATGCGCTGGAAGAACGCGTGGGCCTTTTCCTGCGTTGCAAGAAAGGTGACCTGATCGCCGGTCTGGAGCACAAAATTACCGTTGGGGATGATGACCCCGCCGTCGCGCTCCACGGCACAGACCAGGATATCGCTCTTGAGCCGGGTGGGGATCTCCCGGATGGCCACGCCGTCCAGTGCCTGTGCCTCGGTCAGGGTAAACTTGATCAACCGCACCCGGCCTTCCGCAAAGGTATCGATCTTGCTGGCACCGGGGAAGCGCAGCAGGTGGGAGATCTCCCGCGCCGCCGCCATCTCCGGGTTGATGATGGCCGAAATGCCGATCTGCTTTTTGATGAAGTCCAGCTCATGGCTGTAGGAGGGGTTGCGCACACGGGCAATGGCGTGGCAGTGGCCCGCCTTTTTGGCAAACATGCAGCAAAGCAGGTTCAGCTCGTCCGAGCCGGTGACTGCAATGAACACGTCCGCCTCCTCGATTCCCGCCTCGGACAGCGTTGTGATGGAGGAGCCGTTGCCGGTAATGCCCATCACGTCATAGGATTCGCTGATATGCTCCACACGGGCCTTGTTGGTATCGATGATCGTGACATTGTGGCCTTCCTCGCTGAGCTGACGTGCCAGCGCTGTGCCGACTTTGCCGCAGCCCACCAGAATGATCTTCATAGAAAATGTCCTTTCCGTCCCTCCCGCCTTGCGGGAAGGATGCTTTCTCAGTAGCGCTCCACGCCGTCCTTGGTGACCAGGGCGTAGACCAGCGGGGCCTCCTCGGGCTTTTCCGCACCATAGACCAGACCGCTGCGGTACTCCGCAGCAGCGGCCTCAAACTTATCTGCCGCACCGTAGAAGGTGGCCAGGCTTTCGCCCTTGTGCACATAGTCGCCGCGCTTTTTGTGCAGGGTGATGCCGGCCGCAAAGTCCAGCGGGTCTCCCTTCTTCTGGCGGCCAGCGCCCAGCAGCACACTGGCGGAGCCGATCTTCTCGGCATCGTTGGCCACGATGTAGCCATCCTGCTCGGCCAGCAGCTCAAAGCTGGCTGCGGGCTGCTCAAACAGGCTGTAATCGTCCAGCACACGGGTGTCGCCGCCCTGGGCCGCAAACATCTCCTTGCACTTGGCAAAGGCAGAGCCGTCCGCGATCACAGCCTGTGCCATGGCACGGCATTCCGCTGGGGTACCCTTGCCTGCCAGCACCAGCATATTGGCGGCCAGCTGCAGGCAGACCTCGGTCAGGTCGGCAGGGCCCTTGCCCTTGAGCACGTCCATGCTCTCCATGACCTCAAGGCTGTTGCCGATGTTGCGGCCCAGCGGGGTGTCCATATCCGTGATCATGGCGGCCACCCGGCGGCCATGGTGGGTGCCGATGGCAACCATCAGCTCAGCCAGCTCAATGCTCTGGTCCACGGTCTTCATAAAGGCACCGGTGCCGGTGGTCACATCCAGCAGGATGGCATCGGAGCCGGAGGCCAGCTTCTTGGACATGATGGAAGAGGCGATCAGCGGGATGCAGCTGACCGTGGCGGTCACATCCCGCAGGGCGTACATCTTCTTATCCGCCACGGCAATGCCCTCGCTCTGGCCAATGACCGACAGCCCGATCTTGTTCACCTGGGCAAAGAACTCCTCCTGCGAAAGGGCAGTTCTGGTGCCGGGCACGCTCTCCATTTTATCAATGGTGCCGCCGGTATGGCCCAGGCCGCGGCCGCTCATCTTGGCGATCTTCACACCGCAGGCCGCCACCACAGGGGCGATTACAAGGGTGGTCTTATCGCCCACGCCGCCGGTGGAGTGCTTATCCACCTTGATGCCGGGGATGGGGGAAAGATCGACCATCACGCCGCTGTGGGCCATCACGTCCGTCAGCTCGGCTGTTTCTTCGTTGGTCATGCCGCGCAGGTAGACCGCCATCATCCAGGCAGCCATCTGGTAATCGGCCACCTCCCCGCTGACAAAGCCGTTGACAATGGCCTCCAGCTCTTCCCGGGTGTGGGTACCGCCATCGCGTTTTTTCGCGATCAGATCATAAATACGCATCGCAATTCTCCTGTCTGACAGTATGACTTTCAATAAATTCCATTATAACAGACTTTTTGACAAAGGCAATCCACATTCCGTCTCCTTTGTCGGGTTTTGAACACCAAGGGCGCAGCTGCCCGGAAAAGCAGCTGCGCCCTTGGAACAAACCTCGCTCAGCGGGAACCCTTGTCGTAAGGGATACCCTCAGCCTTGGGGGCCATGCTGTTTTTGGAGGTAAAGGCCAGAATGATCATGGATGCGATGAACGGCATCATGTTATAGATGTTGCTGGACCAGTGGAGCTGCGCCAGGAAGGTGGAGTCCGCAATGTTTGCCAGGCTCTTGAACACGGCAAAGAACATGGCGGCGGCACAGATGTTGAAGGGCTTCCACTGGCCAAAGATCATAACAGCCAGTGCAAGGAAGCCCGCGCCAGCCACGCCGACCTCAAAGTTCCAGGTCTGCACCGGGGGCACGATATATGCCAGACCGCCGATAGCGCCCAGCGCACCGGAAAGCAGCACACCCGCGTAGCGCATCTTGTAGACGTTGATGCCCACAGAATCGGCTGCCTGAGGATGTTCGCCGCAGGCGCGCAGGCGCAGACCGAAGCGGGTCTTGTACAGCACCACATAGCTGATGACGAGCAGCACGATGCCCAACGGCACAAAGATGCTTAGCTCCAGGCCGCCGATGCTGAACAGGAACGGCTTGTTGGAATAGTTCAGCTTGGCGCTGCCGCTGTCGCTGAAATACTTGGCAATGACCACGGCAATGGCGGTGGCCAGCAGGTTCAGGGCCGTGCCGCCGATGGTCTGGTCCGCTTTCAGGTTGATGGAAGCAAAGGCCAGAAGCAGGCTGTACACGATACCGGCCAGCGCAGCCACCAGGACCGAGATCAGCACCACCAGGAACGGCGACATGTCGGCCGGAAGCATGGTCAGGGTCAGAACACCCGCCACACCGCCGATGACCATGATGCCTTCCAGCGCGATGTTGATGATGCCGGAGTGCTCACTGAACATACCGCCCAGTGCCACCAGCATCAGGACGATGCCATACAGCAGGGTATATTTGATCAAAAGCAGCATCTTACTTGCCCTCCTTCTTCGCGTTGGCCTTTTCCGCCGGGGCAGGCTCTGCGTTCACATTGGTCTTGTCCGCATTCTTGAACAGCAGCTTCTGGATCTTGCCGCGGAACAGCATGGAGAATGCACACAGGTAGATGATGATGCCGCTGATCAGGTCTGCGATCTCCGTGGGATAATACTTGGTGGAAAGGAAGGTGCCGCCCACCGAGATGTGGGAGATGAACAGGGCCGAGAAGATGGTGCCAATGGGGTTAGAGCTTGCCAGCAGGGCAACGGAGATGCCGTTGAAGCCCATAGCGGGCAGGCTGGTGGAGTTCAGGGGGTTCCACTGGCCCACGTTGGACAGGTAGAACAGGCCCGCGCCAAAGCCTGCCAGCGCACCGGCAATGGCCATGGAGAGGATGATGTTCTTCTTTTCGTTGATACCGGCGTAGCGGGCAGCACTCTTATTCAGGCCGACCGCCTTCAGCTCATAGCCAAAGGTGGTCTTGTTCAGCACCACCCAGATCAGGATGGCCACCACAGCGGCCAGGAAGATGGCAATGGTGGTGCTGTTGGTCTGGAACAGCTTGTTCAGGCCGAAGTCCGGGATGACAGACTGGGCGAGATCCGCGTTCTTGCCCAGGTTCAGGGTGCGGGTGTTGCGCACATCATACATGGGGCCGGTGCCGTTCTGGTAGACCAGCTCATTGACAAGGTACAGGCCGATCCAGTTGAACATGATGGAGGTAATGACCTCGTTGATGTTGAAGTAGGCCTTGAAGAAACCGGGGATGGCACCCCACAGACCGCCCAGAATGGCCGCAGCCAGCAGGCAGACGAACCAGGGCAGCTTGAGCATGATGGCGCAGTAGAGGGCACCGTAAGCGCCCAGCGTGTACTGACCGGCGGCACCGATGTTGAACAGGCCGGTCTTGAAGGCAAAGCCCACGGAAAGGCCGGTCATGATCAGGGGCGCGGCGTTGGCCAGCTCCTTGCCGACACCATAGGGGGCATCATGGAAGCCTCCCTTGAGGATGCGGACAAAACCGTCTGCCCATGCGTGGGCCGGGTTGATGGCCAGCAGCACGAGGAAGCCCACAGCCAGACCGATCAGGATACACAGCAGGGCAGCCATCACGCTGGTGACAGAACCCTGCAGCCCGTTGTGGGAAAGTTTTTTGTTTTTCATTTCTGCTTACTCCTTTCCCTGCTTGCGGGCACCGGCCATGTACAGGCCCAGCTCCTGGACTGTGGTGGTCTTGGGGTCAAACTCGCCCACGATCTCACCCTCGTACATCACAAGGATCCGGTCAGAGAGGTTCATCACCTCGTCCAGCTCCAGGCTGACCAGCAGCACGGCCTTGCCCCTGTCGCGCTCATCCACGATCTGCTTGTGGATATACTCAATGGCACCGACATCCAGGCCGCGGGTGGGCTGCACTGCCACCAGCAGCTTGGGGTCTTTGTCGATCTCACGGGCAATGATCGCCTTCTGCTGGTTGCCGCCGGACATGCTGCGCACGATGGTGGCGCTGCCCTGGCCGCTGCGCACGTCATACTGGGCGATCAGCTTATCGGAATACTCCCGCACCTTTTCACTGCGGATAAAGCCGTTGTGCTGGAACTCGGGCTGCCAGTAGCGCTGGAGCACCATGTTGTTCTCCAGACTGTAATCCAGTACCAGACCGTGTTTGTGGCGGTCCTCAGGGATATGGCTCATGCCGTCCTTGGAGCGCTGACGGATGCTCTCGTTGGTGATTTCCTTGCCGTCCAGCAGCACCTTGCCGCTGCTGAACTTTTCCAGACCAGTCAGGCCGTAGACAAACTCTGTCTGGCCGTTGCCCTCGATGCCCGCCAGACAGACGATCTCACCGCCACGCACCTGGAAAGAGACGTTCTTGACGGCATCCTTCTTGTGCTGGGCGTTGTGCATGGTAACGTTCTGCACGTCCAGCACCACCTCACCGGGGGCGGCGGGCTTTTTGTCCACCTGCAGCTGAACATCGCGGCCGACCATCATGCGGGAAAGCTCTTCCTTGGTGGTGTCCTTGATGTCCACAGTGCCCATATACTTGCCCTTGCGCAGAACCGTGCAGCGATCTGCCACTGCCATGATCTCGTTGAGCTTGTGGGTGATGAAGAGGATGGATTTGCCTTCCTTCTTGAACCCGCGCATGATCTCCATCAGCTCGTCGATCTCCTGCGGAGTCAGAACAGCGGTGGGCTCATCAAAGATCAGGATCTCGTTGTCGCGGTAGAGCATCTTCAGGATCTCAACACGCTGCTGCATACCAACAGAGATATCGCTGATGAGTGCATCGGGGTCCACACGCAGGCCGTACTTCTCGCTCAGGGCCATGACCTTCTTGCGGGCCTCAGCCTTCTGCAAAAAGCCCAGCTTATTGGGCTCCACGCCCAGAATGATGTTATCCAGCACGCTGAAGCATTCCACCAGCTTGAAGTGCTGGTGCACCATGCCGATGCCCAGCGCGTTTGCATCGTTGGGGTTGCGGACGGCGACCTCCTTGCCGTTCTTGAGGATCTTACCGGCCTCCGGCTGGTACAAGCCGAACAGCACGCTCATCAGCGTACTTTTGCCAGCGCCGTTTTCGCCCAGCAGGGCATGTACCTCGCCCTTGCGCAGCTGCAGGGTGATATCATCGTTTGCCTTGATTCCAGGGAACTCCTTGGTAATGTGGAGCATCTCGATCACAAAATCCTCTGCCAATCTGCTCACTCTCCTTTCGTGTCAAATCGACACCTATACTATTCTGTGTACCATTATACCGTATTTTTGCGGTTTTGCACACTTCTTTTTGATTTTTTGGCGGGATGTACTCTTATAAGTATTACTTTTGTGCAAGCTGCACGATTTTTCGCAAGACAAAAACGACCCTCTCCGTCAAAGCCTGGCGGCAATGACGGAGAGGGTCGTTCCCTACAGCCCTTGCGGACTGTTCAAATTTTACTGGATGTAGGTGACGTTGGTGAACTCGCTGACGGTGGGCTTGGTAGCGTCATCAGAGCTGTTGTCAACAACGATCTCGCCGGAAGCGATCTTCTGCTTCAGCTCCTCGTACTCCTCAACCGTGAAGGTCTCGAAGTTCCAGCTGTCCTCAGCGGTGGGCAGGCCGACGTAATCGCCGTCCTCCAGACCAAAGTTGCCGTTGGTTGCTGCGATGGTGCTCCACTCGCCTGCCTCGATGTCGGACAGAGAAGTAGAAACAGCCTCAGACAGGCCCTTCATAGCGGAGGTGATGAACGGGTTGTAAGCATAGGTGCCGTCAGCAACGCCGTTTGCACCGATGTAGTTCTGGTCAACGTCAACGCCGATGACGTAGCCGTTGTTCTTCAGAGCAGCCTCAACAGCGGAGGTGTAGATGCCGCCGCCGCAGGCAAAGACGACCTGAGTGCCGTTGGAGTACCAGCCCTCCATACGGGAGGTGATGTTGGCATCGCCGTAGAACTGGCCGCCGTAGAAGTAGTTGATGTCGATGTTCTGACCCAGCTCCTGAGCAGCAGCATCAGCGCCCTGCACAAAGCCGTAGCCGTAACGGATGACAGCGGGAACAGCCATGCCGCCCAGGAAGCCCAGCTTGGTCTTGCCGTCCTTGGCAATGGCGTAACCTGCCAGATAGCCTGCCTGCTCCTCCTTGAAGGTGATGCAGTAGCAGTTGGAGGGGATCTCATCGGTGCCGATATCGCCCTGGGTGACATCGATAGCAATGAACTTGACATCGGGGTACTGCTCAGCAGCCCATGCCAGAGAAGCGCCATACAGGTAGCCGACGCAGACAATGACCTCAGCGCCGTCGTTGACAGCCTGACGGATCATGGTCTCACGATCCTCATCGGAAGCGTCAGCCTCGGGGATGTAGTACTGGCAGTCATCGCCCATGTAGCTGGAAACAGCGCTCCAGCAAGCCTGGTTGAAGCTCTCGTCATCGATCGTGCCGGTATCGCAGGTCAGAGCGACCTTTGCGATCTTGCTGGCAGCCTCAGAAGCTGCAGAGGAAGCAGTGGAAGAAGCGGTGCTGGTGGAAGAGGAAGAACCACCGCAGGCGGTCAGAGCAGCGGCAGCAGCTGCAGCGCCAGCCACAGCCAGGAAGTTACGACGAGAAATCATCATAAGAAAACTCTCCTTTTTATACATTAAAAATTGCGCTTTAAAAAGGGAATGCGCACACTTGCACATTTACTGACCCAAGTATAGCCGGGTCATGTGAGGAAAGCAAGGCATTTCCGATTACAAAATCTTTACAGATTTTTTGTAAAATTCGCGTAAAAGTCGTACTGCTTCACCAATTTTGGCAAAATATCCGCTTCCCGCCTCACCCTTCCACGGCTTTGTTGCCCGCCACGTTGGAGGGGCCAAAGCCGAAGGGCAGCAGCTCCTCCATGCTGCGCTCGATGAAATCATCGGGGGTCTTTGCCATGATGACATTCAGCTCCGGTCCGCCGAACTCAAACAGCGCCTGACGGCAGACTCCGCAGGGCGAGGTGATCTGCTTGTTCACCTCGCCGCGGCGAGAGCCCACCACGGCAATGTCGGTGAAGCGGGTCACGCCCTCACTCACCGCCTTGAACAGGGCCGTGCGCTCGGCGCAGCTGGTGGGGGTAAAGGCAGCGTTTTCCACATTGCAGCCGGTGAAGATGCGGCCATCTTCGGCCCGCAGGGCAGCACCCACCATAAAGTCGGAGTAAGGCACATAGGCCTGCTCCCGGGCTTCCAGTGCCATCCGGATCAGGGCTTTCTTTTCGTCTAAAGTCAGATTGGTCATAGGGGCCTCCTTTTCATTCTAAAGTATAAACAAACGTTTCTGCGTCTTTCTGAACAAATCCTATACTTTCAAACATTTTGCGGGACTGCTTGTTGAAAGAATAAATTTCTGCATAGCATTGCGGATACTTCTTCTCTTTTGCCAGTGCAAGAATCTTCCCAATCACTGTTCTCCCAATGTGCCGATTCTGATACTCTTTGCAGACCACAATCGAAATTTCTCCGCTTGTCTGCAAGCATACATCTCCGCACAGAATGCCCTTATATTCAATGTAGAACAAATCACCATGACTATCCAGATACTGGTACATATTTTTCAGGATAGACAGGTCATAAATTCGATTCTGATTATCTACATGATGGCACAGTTCTGCGTCCTGATACCACGGAAGGGCAATTTCATAGGCTGGGTAATAAGGTACAAGGCAGATATCCTGATTTGGTTGAAAGTCGTTCATCTTTCATCCCCTCTTTTGCACTTCAATTATACGGCGTGTTCTCAAATTCTTCAAGAGATTTCTCGTTGTTCATTTATTATGTAATGAAAGTTCTTGCATTTTTCATTACAGACGCATATAATAAAATCAAGAAAGAGGTGTATTAGAATGGCAAATGCAGTCAATGTGAACTTCCGGATGGACCCAGACCTGAAACGCAACATGGAAGAGGTTTGCGCCGAGATGGGACTTTCTATGACAACGGCATTCACGATTTTCGCCAAAAAAGTTTCCCGGGAGCACCGCATTCCCTTTGAGGTTTCCGCCGACCCGTTCTACTCGGAAAGCAACATCAATCATCTCCGCCAGATCGTCCACGACATCGATACCGGAAAAGCCAAGCTCACTGAGCACGATTTGATCGAGGTAGATTAAATGAGATTGCTTTGGGAAGAGGAAGCATGGGAGGACTACTGCCTTTGGCAGACGCGAGACAAAAAGCTGCTGAAGCGTATCAACACACTTCTGAAAGACATCCAGCGGAACTCCTACGAGGGCATTGGAAAACCCGAGCCCTTAAAAGGTGATTTGAGTGGATGGTGGAGCCGCCGCATCGACGATACGCACCGCATTGTTTATAAAGAGCAGGACGGCAATATCATTATCGCATCCTGTTTCGGTCATTATAGTGACACTTAAAACATAAAAGGGTTGTTGTCGTGTGACAACAACCCTTTTTGTGAATGCAAATCAGTATTCCGCGCCCAGTGCGACCTTCATCATGTTGGTGAAGCTGGTCTGGCGCTGCTCGGCGGTGGTGATCTCCGGGGAGACGAAGCTGTCGGAGATGGTCAGCAGGCAGGCGGCGTTCTTGCCCAGGACCTGAGCGTTGGCGAAGAGGGCAAAGCTCTCCATCTCCACACACAGGCAGCCGCGCTCATCCCGCAGCTTTTCCCAGTAGGTGGGCTTTTCATCGGAGGGCTGGCGATAGAACACATCGGAGGAATGGATGTTGCCCTCGATCAGGGGGATGCCCTGCTTTGCGGCAGAAGCACGCAGCTTGTCGTTCAGGGTCTGGCTGGGCAGGGTGAGGTCCCCTTCAAAGCCGCTCTGGACCCGGGCATAATTGCTCTCGCTCACGGCACCGGCGGCCAGCACCACATCGAACAGCTTGGCTTTGTCGGTGTAGCTGCCGGCAGAGCCGATGCGGATGATGTTGTCCACATCGTAGAACTTGTACAGCTCGTAGGAGTAGATGCCGATGGAGGGCATTCCCATGCCGCTGCCCATCACACTGATGGGGCGGCCCTCATAGGTGCCGGTAAAGCCCAGCATTCCACGGACACCGGTGACCTGGCGGACATCCTTGAGGAAGGTATCCGCGATGAACTTTGCCCGCAGCGGATCGCCGGGCATCAGGACGGTCTTTGCGAAATCGCCTTTTTCAGCGCTGATGTGGGGTGTTGCCATAATCATTCTCCTTTTTGTTTGTAAAATAAACCTCTCAGGCGCTTCACGCCAGCATACGAGTTGCGGCTCCCAGCGTCCACTTCGTGCAAAGTATTGCACTCGTGTCCTGCTGGCCGCTGCCCCAACAACGCCTCCCTTCATCCGCCACTGGCGGCGGTCGTCGTTGTTGCCTGATAGGGGAGCCAAGTTTATGCTTCCGCTCTCTTGCCTCTCCTATTAGGAGAGGTGGCAATGCGAAGCATTGACGGAGAGGTTCTGTTCTGATTTATCGCTTTCCGGAGAACACGCTCTGCGGTGCGATGTACGAGCCATTGCGGCGGATCTCGAAGTGGCAGTGGTTGCCGGAAGAGCGGCCCGTGCTGCCCACATAGCCGATGAGCTGGCCCTGCCGCACGGTCTGGCCCGCACTGACCGCCAGAGACAGGCAGTGGGCATAGACCGTGGTATAGCCGCCGGAGTGGCTGATGATCACAGAATAACCATAGCCCGTACCGGCACCGGCCTTGTTATAACCCGCCTTGGTCACGGTGCCGCCCGCCGATGCATAGATGGGCGTACCGGCAGAGGCACAGATATCCACGCCCTTATGGCCGCTGCCATACCAGCGCGAGCAGTTGCGGTACCCCGGCACAGGCCAGATGAACTGACCGCTGCCGCCGATGTATGCCGCCGCACCGTTCTTCGTGACCTTCTTGGTGCCAACGACCACCTTTTTGTTCACCGGCTCCCGGATGGTCTCAGTGGAAAGGATGGTCTGCTCCAGCAGCACGCCATTGGTATCGTAGACGTTCTGCAGGGTGACGCGGCGCAGGCCGTTCTCGCCCTCCTGCAGGGTCTTGGTGGTCCCCTTGGTGTACTCGTTGGACTGGGTGGTCTCGGTGCTGAAGGGGATCTCCTCCTCCCGCGTCTCCACCTTGGTGATGCGGACTTCCAGCAGAGCCTCCTGCTTGGTCACGATCAGCTGATCGCCCTCCTGGATATTGGAGTCCTCGGCCAGGGGAGCACCCTTGAAATTCGTATTCAGGGCACACAGCTCCCGGAAGGTCAGGTCGTTCTTCTGGGCAATGGCCCACAGGGTATCGCCCGCCTTGACCGTGTAGATCTTCTCCTGCTGCTGCACGCCGGTCAGCATATTCTCGATGGAATTGTCATCCTCAAAGCTGTCGTTGAAATAGACTCCATCTTCCAGCGTCACATTTTTGCTAAAGCCCACGCTGACATTCTCGTCTGCCTGATCCTCGTAGGGGGCCAGCAGGCTCTCCAGATAGCTGCGTAGGGTGTCAGCATCGGAGCAGACTGCCGTCAGCTCCCCATCCAGATACAGGGCGGTGCCCTCACTGATCTGGTCACTGGCGCTCTGCAGAATGGCGTTTGCCGTCTCGCTCTCGTCCATGGTCTTGTGGGTCACGGAGATGGTATAGGTCGGCTCGATGGTCAGCTCGGTCTTGTCCGAACCGGCGTAGTTGATGCGCTGCATCACATCCTCTTTTGCGAGGTTGAACACTTCCTCATTGGCCACATAGCCAACGGTATGGCCGTTCACCTGCACGGCCAGCGCATAGGGCTGGGCCATGGTCCTGTTCCAGACCGTGACGAACACGGCCAGCATACACAGGGGCAGGATGTACATTGCTGTCCGGGGCAGCAGGCTCAGGTTGCGCTTGAGCCCGCCCACAAAATAGCGCCCGGCCGCTTTTACGGAAGCGCCAAAGCCCCGCTCCCGGCGCACATCGTTGGCGTGGGCCGCCACAGCGCCGAGGCCTTTGAAGAACAGGTAAAGCGGTGCCAGCAGATCCTTGAACATCTGCGCCGCACCGGGAAAGGCTGTTGCAATGATGGTATGCAGGGCATTCCTGCACCAGCGGGCCAGTCTGCGGGCCACGGCAGCAATGCCGCGCCCTGTGCGCACCACCATGTACTCTGCCGCAAAGCCCAGTGCATAAAGTGCCTCGCCAACTGCCAGCACCACGGCACTGGCCCGCAGCTTTTTGGCCACATCATTCATGTGCCGCTGCGTTTTGCGGCGGAAACGGTGCCGCCGCAGCAGGCCGGAGATCTGGACCTTTGCCCAGAAGCTTCGCAGTTTTTCTCTGCCCTTCACCGGCGCTGCAGGAGCCTGGCTCTGCGGCTCCTTTGTTTTTTCTTCGATCAAAAGGGGTTGCTCCTTCCTGACGTTTTGGGTCGAAAGTTACAAATTCATATCAATTATACACTCTGCCCGGGCCGATACAAGGCTTGTCACAGAATTTGGGCAGAGCTTTCACAGAGGTTTCACCGTATTTTCATATTTCAGCATCCAGCAATGCCCGCATATCCTCGGGCAGGGGGCTCTCCACTGCAACAGTGCGGGCGTGTTCCTCCACCGGCGTTTCCAGCCGGATGCCGCCGGGCACCTTGGTGTAAGCCGGCACCCGGAAACTCTGCCGGGCACAATGGAGCGCCTGCCGGGCAATGCGGTCACGGTGTCCGCCGTAAAGGTCGTCCCCGGCCAGCGGGTGGCCGATGGATGCAAAGTGTACCCGGATCTGATGGGTGCGGCCCGTCACGGGGACACAGGCGGCAAGGCTCAGGCCCTGCGCTGCCTTTAATATGGTATACTCGGTGCGGCTGGGCTTGCCCTCGGGGGTCACGCACCGCCCGATGATGCTGTCCCCTCTCCGGCCAAGGGGGGCATCGATGACTCCGGGGCCAAGGGGCAGTTCACCCTCCACGATGGCGTAATAGAGTTTCTCTACACCCTCGGCCAGCAGGGGTGCGGCATAGCCGTTCTTTGCGGCCAGCACCAGCCCGCTGGTGTCTTTATCGATCCGGTTCACCGGGCGGAACACCGGGCTTTCGCCGTGGGCAGCCGCCCAGGCGGCATAGCCGTTGGCCAGGGTATCCCGGGGGTAGTTCAGTGTGGGGTGGACCGCCAGATGGGGCGGTTTTTCCAGCACCACGGCAAAGGCATCCTCGTATACGACCCTGACCGGGATCTCAGGCTGGGGCTCCACACCGGGGCCGTCGGCGGGCAGCGAAAAGCGGATCACCTGCCCTGCCTGCACACGGCGGTTGGCCAGAATGGGAACATCGTCCGCAAAAAAGCCGCTGCCATGGAATTTGACCGTCCGGGCCAGCTCCGTGGAGACGGCACATCGGCGCAGAAAGCCGCGCAGCAGCACGCCATCGGCTTCGGGCGGGACATTGAAAAGCAGCTGCATCCTTTGTCCCTCCCAAAAATTTCACGCCATATTTAGATTTATTATACCAAATTTCATCGTCACTTGCAAATCTTGTTTTTTTATGGTATCATGGGGAACGGAAAACGAGTGGAACATACGGCGGCGGGGCGGCTTTGACCGCTCTGAGGAAAGTCCGGGCCTCACAGAGCACGGTAACTGCTAACGGCAGCCGAGGGTGACCTCAGGGAAAGTGCAACAGAAAGGAAACCGCCGCAGCAATGCGGTAAGGATGAAAGGGCGAGGTAAGAGCTCACCAGCGCATGGGTGACTATGCGGCTTTGTAAACCCTACCGGAAGCAACGCCTATATGGGACGTACAGCGCTGCTCGCGTGTCCCGAAGGCGGCACGAGCCTGTCAGCAATGGCAGGCCTAGACAGATCGTCGTTTAATACAGAACCCGGCTTACGGTCCATCTCGTTTTCCATTTGGTGTATCTGCAGGGGGTTGTTAGAACCCTTCTTTGCCCCGCCGTCAGGCGCAGGGGCAGAGAAGGTTGATAACAGCCCTCTTTTCGTTTTGGCCAGAGTGTGGTATACTATCCTCACCACGGGAGCACAGTTGTTCGCCGTGGGCAAACAAGAGAGACAGGATGTGAAATCCTCCGATGAAAGATGGTTTTTTGAAAGCAGCAGCCCTCTCGCCCGCGCTTCGGGTGGCGGACTGCGCCTACAACACCCGGCAGATCCTCACGGAGCTGCGTGCCGCCGCCGCCCGCGGCGTAAAGCTGGCCGTGTTCCCCGAGTTCTGCCTGACCGGCTATACCTGCGGCGACCTGTTTTTGCAGCGCACCCTGCAGCAGGGAGCCCTGACCGGCCTGCAGGAGCTGCTGGATGCCAGCCGGGAGCTGGACACCGTGGCCCTTGTGGGCCTGCCCCTGATGGTGCGGGGCAAGCTGTACAACTGCGCTGCCGTGTTCTGCCGCGGGCAGCTGCTGGGTCTGGTTCCCAAAACGTACCTGCCCAACTACGGCGAGTTCTATGAAAAGCGGCAGTTCACCCCCGGTTCCACCGAGGTGGAGTGGGTGAATGTCTGCGGGCAGGATGTTCCCTTTGGCACCTCCCTGCTCTTCCGCTGCCGCCAGATGCCCAGCTTTGTGCTGGGCGTGGAGCTCTGCGAGGATCTGTGGAGCGCCCTGCCGCCCTCCACCTTCCACGCACTGGCAGGCGCTACCGTCATCGCCAACCTTTCGGCCAGCGATGAAACGGTGGGCAAGGCCGAGTACCGCCGGGCACTGGTGGAGAACCAGTCTGCCCGCCTGCTCTGCGGCTACCTGTACGCCTCGGCAGGCCACGGCGAGAGCACCCAGGACATGGTGTTCGCAGGCCACGACCTGATCGCCGAGAACGGCACCCTGCTGGCCGAGGTGAAGCCCTTTGCGGGCGGCCTTGCCGAGACAGAGCTGGACTGCCAGCGGATGGAATCGGAGCGGGCGCGCAACACCAGCTTTGAGCCCAGCACCGAGGGCTACCAGACCGTGGAGTTCGACCTGGCCCTGACCGACACCGTGCTGACCCGCTGGGTAGACCCCACCCCCTTTATCCCCCACAACGAGCAGCTGCGCGCCGAACGCTGTGAGCTGATTTTGAAGATGCAGGCCGATGGCCTGGCCAAGCGTCTTGAGCACGCCCGCGCCAAAACAGCCGTCATCGGCATTTCGGGCGGTCTGGACAGCTGCCTTGCCCTGCTGGTGGCTGTCCGCGCCATGAAGCAGCTGGGCCGCCCCACCACCGATGTGCTGGCCGTGACCATGCCCTGCTTTGGCACCACCAAGCGCACCCGCAGCAATGCAGAGATCCTTTGTGACGAGCTGCACGTCAGCTTTACCGAGATCGACATTGCCGCCACGGTGCACAGCCACTTCCGGGACATCGGCCAGGACGAGAGCGTGCTGGACGTGACCTACGAGAACGGCCAGGCCCGCGTGCGCACGCTGGAACTGATGGACACTGCCAACCGCACCGGCGGCCTGGTGGTGGGCACCGGCGACCTTTCCGAGCTGGCCCTGGGCTGGGCCACCTACAACGGCGACCACATGAGCATGTACGGCGTGAACGCAGGCGTACCCAAAACGCTGGTGCGCCACCTTGTCCGGTACGAAGCCGACATTGCCGTCACCCCGGCCCTGAAAGAGGTGCTGCTGGACATCCTCGACACCCCTGTGTCCCCCGAGCTGCTGCCCGCCAAGGACAACGGCGAGATCGCACAGCGCACCGAGGATCTGGTGGGCCCCTATGAACTGCACGACTTCTACCTTTATTATGTGCTCCGCTTCGGCTTTGGCCCGGCAAAGATCTTCCGGCTGGCCAGGGCAGCCTTTGCGGGCCGGGAGGAATACCCGGACGCGGTGCTTTACAAGTGGCTGCGCAACTTCTACTGGCGGTTCTTTGCCCAGCAGTTCAAGCGCAGCTGCCTGCCCGACGGCCCCAAGATCGGCAGCGTGACCCTCTCGCCGCGCGGGGACTGGCGGATGCCCAGCGATGCCTGCGCCGCCCTGTGGCTGGCCGAGCTGGAACAGCTGTTCCCCCAGAAGGATGCCTGAGCCATGAAGCAGAAAAAAAATCTCTGGGTCAATTTACTGTTCGCCGCTGTTGTTCTGGTGATCGCGGGGGTGCTTTTTTACCTCCGCAGTGCCGGGCAGAGCGGCAGCACCCTGGGCGCGGAGCTGATCTACGGCGATGCAAACACGGTGCAGAAGATCTCCCTGGACAAGGATGCCGTCTACGACATCGACACCGGCTATCTGACGGTGCACATCGAGGTCAAGGACGGCGCGGCACGGTTCATTGATTCCCCCTGCCCTGACCACATCTGCGAGAGCTTTGGCTGGATCTCGCAGGAGGATCAGACGGCCACCTGCCTGCCGGCACGGGCCGTTCTGACCATCGTGCCCCTTGCCTGAGGACATGTCAAAAAGGAGAATTCCTATGTTTGATGAAACTTCCCGTTCCCACACGGACGATGACAGCACCCGGCACATCCACCGGGGTCACCGCCCACCGGAAGAAAAGACTGTGGAGGTGGACAGCGCGGCCTTTTTTGCGCCGGAAACTGCCGCTCCCACCCCGCCGCCTGCACCGCCCAAGCCGCCGAAGCATACCGGCGGGCCTGCCCCGGAGTCAAAGCCGCCCCGCCGCAGGCCGGATGCAGATACCGGCGCGGCCAACCCGAAACGAGGTACTGTTTTGCTGATCGTACAAGCCATTCTGAGCATTGCGGCCTTCTTCCAGCTCTGGCGCACCCAGATGCTGCCCGCGCTGTATCTGGTCATCATTGCGGCGCTGCTGGTGCTGTTCTGGCTGCTGGTCAAGCGCTGCCAGGAGTACAGCGCCCCCCGCAAGGTATCCCGGGTGTTCTCGGTGTTCCTGTGCGCCTTTCTGGCACTGGGCTGTGTCTGGGCGCAGCAGGGCCTGAGTGCACTGGATAACGTGACCTCCGGCCTTGTCACCGGCACCGAGGCCAACAAGATCACCAAGGAGCCCTTTGTGGTCTACCTGAGCGGCGTGGACAACCGCGGCGAACTGACCGAAAAGGCCCGCAGCGATGTGAACATCCTTGCCGTGGTCAACCCCTCCACCAAACGGGTGGCGCTCATCAACACCCCCCGTGATTACTACGTTGATCTGGCGGGCACCAACAGCAAGGACAAGCTGACTCATGCCGGTCTGTACGGCGTGGAGACCAGCATGGCAACCCTGGGCAACCTGTACGGGGTCAATGTGGACCAATACCTCCGCATCAACTTTGCGGGCTTCATCAGCATCATCGATGCCGTGGGCGGCGTGGATGTCTACTCCGATCAGGCGTTCACCTCGGTGGGCAGCCCCGGCTATTATGATCCCACCACCTTTGCCGAGGGCTGGAACCATCTGGACGGCAAGAGCGCTCTGGCCTTTGCCCGTGAGCGCCATGCCTTTGCCTCCGGCGATATCCAGCGCGGCATCAACCAGATGAAAGTCATCGATGCCATGATGAACAAGATCAAATCCCCCACCGTGCTGATGAGCTTCTCCAAGCTGATGGATGCTGTGTCCGACTGCTTTGTGACCAGCCTTTCTCAGGAGCAGATCTCTGCACTGGTGCGGATGCAGCTGGCAAGCCTGTCTGACTGGGACATCCAGAGCTATACCGTGACCGGCACCGGCGGCAAGAGCTCCCAGTGCTACTCCGCAAAGGGTCAGAGCCTCTATGTGATGAAGCCGGATGAGAACTCCGTCAACCAGGCCAAGGAACTGATTGCATCCGTTCTGGGCGGCGAGGGCACCGTGAGCGATACCCAGCAGACCCCCGAAAAGACCGAGGTATACACCCCCACGGCTGATCCCAACGCGGGCACCTCTGTGGAGGAATCGCCCGACAGCGTCATTGTGGAGGAACCTGCCGAGAGCGTGCCTGCGGAACAGCCTGCCGATGAGCAGCCCGCAGAACCCACCCCCGAAGCGCCTGCCGAGAGCGAGGCTTCCACCGAAGCACCTGCTGAGAGTGAAGCCAGCAGTGAATCCACCGGCGGAGCAGAAGCACCTTCTATCTCTCTGCCCACGCAGGAGCAGGTGGAATCTGCTGCCAACTCCCTGCATCAGGCCGCTTCCACCGTGCTGGATGCCCTGTTCGGTTCCAGCAGCAGCGGAGAATAAAACAGGATAAAACAGCACAAGCCCCGGGCCTTGCAAAAAGGTCCGGGGCTTGTTGTCTGCTGATCTTACAGGGAAGCGCGATTACTCAGCGTCGCCCAGCTCAAAGGTCTTGACAGAGACAGTGCCGTTGCGGCCAGCCTTGTCGGTGCGCAGATACTGGCGGGTGGTCTCGCCGTTGCTGGTCACGTCAGCAACATAGATCTGCTCGGCCTCGGCCTCGATGGGGAACTCCTCGGCCATGCCCTTCATGGGCAGAGCGCTCAGGTCTGCGTAAGCGTCCTTCACCTTCCACAGCTTCATGGTGTCGCCGTTGGACAGGGTGAACTCGCCGTAGCAGTCAGCGGAGTAGGTGGTGCCATTCACATCCAGATCCTCGGTGCTGACAACGCTGGCGGCAGCGACCTCGCTCTCGGCAGCTTCGCTGGAAGCGGCCACAGAGGAAGCAGCCTCGCTGGAAGCAGCGGAGGATGCGGTGGAAGATGCGCTATTAGAGCAGCCGGTCATGGCAACAGCCAGCACAGCAGCGGTCAGTGCCAGACCCAGAGTACGATTGATTCTCATGTGATAGTCTCCTTCTATTCTGAAACCATATCAATTCCTGCGCCCGGCGTAAACTTTGTACGCACCGGGCGTGCATGTGCTAGTCTACCACAACTGACCATATTGTTCAAGACTTTGCACAAAAAATAGCCCTCTCGATCACGCTGTCGCATGACTGAGAGGGCCGATATTACTTCAGGATCTCCTGCAGCACGCTGTGGCCATCCAGGCTGGAAGCATCCACGCCCAGATATTCACACACAGTCTGTGCAATGGTGCCAAAGCAGAGCCGGGTGCCCAGGTCCACACCGGGCTTCACGCCCTTGCCGCAGACCAGATACGGCACATACTCGCGGGTATGGTCGGTGGTCTTGGTGTAGGAGGGGTCGCAGCCGTGGTCGGCGGTGATCATCAGCAGGTCGCCCTCCCGCATCCCGGGGATGAAGTCGGCCAGGAAGCGGTCAAATTCGGTGGCGGCGGCGGCATAGCCGGGCACGTCGCGGCGGTGGCCATAGAGCATATCAAAATCCACCAGATTCACAAAGGCCAGGCCCTCGAAATCCCGGGTCTGCAATGCCTTGGTGAAGGCGATGCCATTGGTGTTGCCGGTGGTCTTGATCTTTTCGGTCACGCCCTGCCCGTCAAAGATATCAAAGATCTTGCCCACGGCGATAACATCCCTGCCGGCCTCCTTCAGCAGGTCGAGCATGGTGGCACGGGGCGGCTTCAGGCTCAGGTCGTGGCGGTTGGTGGTGCGGTAGAAGGTCTCGGCGCTGCTGCCCAGGAAGGGCCGGGCGATGACACGGCCCACGCCGTACGCGCCCTTCAGCATCTCGCGGGCGATCTCGCAGTAGCGGTAAAGCTCGTGCACGGGCACCAGCTCCTCGTGGGCGGCCACCTGGAACACGCTGTCGGCGCTGGTGTAGACAATGAGGGCATTTTCCTTCATGGCCTGCTCGCCGTAGTCCTTCAGCACCTCGGTGCCGGAATAAGGCAGATTGCAGAGGACTTTGTGGCCGGTTTTTGCCTCAAACTCCTGAATGAGCTCCTCCGGGAAGCCGTTGGGGAAGGTGGGCAGCGGGTTCGGGCTGACCACACCGGCGATCTCCCAGTGGCCGATGGTGGTATCCTTGCCCATGCTCTGCTCCTGCAGGCGGGCAAAGGCACCGGCGGGCGCGTCGGTCTTTTCGCCCGCAGTCACACCGTCAATGTTGAACAGGCCCAGCTTTTTCAGGTTGGGGCAGTTGAAATTGGGATGCCCTGCAATGGCCCCCAGCGTGTTGGTGCCCTCGTCGCCAAAGGCGGCTGCATCCGGCTCCGCGCCGATGCCAAAGCTGTCCAGTACGATCAAAAATACACGCTTTTCCATATGTTTTCACTCCATTTTCCTCCGGGGCTGCCCCGGAACAGTCGCACTTTTGCTTACCTTCATTATAAGCAAATCCCGCCGGTTATGCAAGCGCTTTGTGGTGGAAAGTTTTTTGTTCAAACCTGATGAAATCTTAGCAGTTTCTTTGCAAAGATTTTTCTTGCGCTATTGTATCCAAGAGCTTATAATGTATAGTGGTATGGTTTGTTGAAACAGCCATATTGGCGTATACTGCCGCCGCGGGCGCAAAGCAATCACTGCCCGCCAGAGAGCAGCCAACTTGGGCTGCTGCGTCAAGATAGAGAGCATTATAGCGTAAACGTTGGAGGTATTTTATGAGAAAAACGAAGATCATCTGCACCCTGGGCCCTTCTACCGATAAGGGCGATGTCCTGCGCGACCTGATCGCAAATGGCATGAACGTGGCCCGTTTCAACTTCTCCCACGGTTCCTACGAGGAGCACGGCGGCCGTCTGGCAAAGCTGAAGGCGCTGCGTGAGGAGCTGGGCAAGCCCGTTGCCGCCCTGCTGGACACCAAGGGCCCCGAGATCCGCCTGAAGGAGTTCAAGAACGGTGTGGAGATGCTGGAAGCCGGCCAGACCTTTACCCTGACCACCCGCGAGGTGGAGGGCACCAAGGAGATCTGCTCCGTCACTTACAAGGATCTGCCCCAGGACGTGCAGCCCGGCGGCACCATCATGCTGGACGATGGCCTGATCATGCTGCGCATTGAGCAGGTCACCGACACCGACATCATCTGCACCGTGCTGAACAGCGGCAAGATCAAGACCAAAAAGGGTGTCAATGTGCCCGGCGTGCATCTGTCCATGCCCTACCTGAGCCAGAAAGACCGCGAGGACATCATCTTTGGCGTGCAGAACGGCTTTGACTTCATTGCTGCTTCCTTTGTGCGCACCGCACAGGATGTGTACGACATCCGCAACCTGCTGAATGAGTACGATTCCAACATCCGTATCATTGCCAAGATCGAGAACCGCGAGGGTGTGAACAACATCGACAGCATCCTCTCCGCAGCCGATGCCGTCATGGTGGCCCGTGGTGACCTGGGCGTTGAGATCGACTTCACCGAGCTGCCCGGCATCCAGAAGGACATCATCGACCGCTCCTTCTCCTTCGGCAAGCCCATCGTCACTGCCACCCAGATGCTGGACAGCATGATGGTCAACCCCCGCCCCACCCGTGCCGAGATCTCCGACGTGGCAAACGCCATCTACGATGGCACCTCCGCCATCATGCTGTCTGGTGAGACCGCTGCCGGTGACTACCCCGTGGAGGCCCTCAAGACCATGTCCGCCATTGCAGAGCGCACCGAGAACGAGGAGCACTACCGCCCCCAGCGCCACGCCGAGATCCAGATCAGCGTCAGCGATGCAACCGCTCATGCTGCCTGCCTGACCGCCAAGGACGTGAACGCTGCCGCCATCGTCACTGTGTCCGAATCCGGCAACACTGCCCGCCTGCTGAGCAAGTACCGCCCCAAGCAGCCCATCATTGCCTGCGTCATGGACGAGCAGGTGCAGCGTCAGCTCTCCCTGAGCTGGGGCATCACTTCCCTGCTGATGGGCCCTGCCCACAGCACCGATGAGCTGATCGAGATGTCCACCGCTCTGGCCGAGAAGAACGGCTACCTGCACAATGGTGAGCTGACCGTTGTGACCGCAGGCGTGCCCGTGGGCGTTTCCGGCACCACCAACATGATCAAGATCCACATGGTGGGCAACTGCCTGGCCACCGGTGTGGGCGTGGGCCGCGGCAAGACCGATCTGGTCTCCGCCAGCGGCAAGGCCTGCGTCTGCCGCACTCTGGCGGAGGTCAAGGCAAAGTTCCGCCCCGGCATGGTGCTGGTCGTTCCCTCCACCACCAACGAGATGCTGAGCTATGTCCGCGATGCCGCCGCTCTGGTGGTTGAGGAGCCCGGCCTGAACAGCCACGCCGCCATCGTGGGCAACTCCCTGCTCAAACCCACCATCGTGGGTGCTGCAGGTGCCTGCAGCCACATCCGCGACGGCCTGGATATCGCTGTGGATTGTGTCCACGGCAGTGTCCAGCGCCTGCAGGCCTGATCCTGAAGGAGAACATCATGGAACGCATTGCAAGCTTCTGTGTCGATCACACCAAACTGGACCGGGGCATGTACCTGAGCCGCCAGGACGGTGATGTGCTGACCTGGGACATCCGGATGAAGAAGCCCAACCAGGGCGATTATCTGACCACCGGTGCCGCCCACACGCTGGAGCATCTGTTTGCCACCTACGCCCGCAACAGCGCGGTGAAGGACGGCGTGATCTACGTTGGCCCCATGGGCTGCCGCACCGGCTTCTACCTGCTCACCCGCGGGCTGACCCCGGCGCAGGCATTGGAGCTGACCGTGGATTCCTTCCGCTTCATGGCCGCCTTTGAGGGGGATATCCCCGGTGCCAGCGAGGTGGAATGCGGCAACTACCGCGATATGGATCTGCCCGCCGCCAAGGCCGAGGCAGCCGCCATGCTGCCGGTGCTGGAAGCACTGACCGCTGACCAGCTGCACTACTAAGCAATACAGCAAAAGACCTCCCCATGCAGGCAGCACCTGCACGGGGAGGTCTTTTTGCGTTTCAGGAAAGCTCTTTTGCGGAGTGCTTACTCCACGATGATGCTCTTGCCGGTCATCTCAGCGGGGACAGGCAGGCCGATATAGGGCAGCATGGTGGGGGCGATATCTGCCAGGCAGCCACCCTCGCGCAGCTTCACATCGCCGCAGCCAACGGCCACAAAGGGCACCACGTTGGTGGTGTGGGCGGTGAAGGGAGTGCCGTCCGGGTTCATCATCTTCTCGGCGTTGCCGTGGTCAGCCGTGATAAAGGCGCAGCCGCCTGCGTTCAGCACAGCGGTGACCACCTGATCCACAGCGGTATCCACAGCCTCAACGGCCTTGACAGCGGCATCGAACACGCCGGTGTGGCCGACCATGTCGCAGTTGGCAAAGTTCAGGATGACCACGTCATACTTGCCGCTCTCGATGCGCTTGACGCACTCAGCAGCCACCTCAGGGGCGCTCATCTGGGGCTGCAGGTCGTAGGTGGCAACCTTCGGGCTGGGGATGACGCAGCGGTCCTCACCCTCGTAGGGAGCCTCCACACCGCCGTTGAAGAAGAAGGTGACGTGTGCATACTTCTCGGTCTCGGCAATGCGCAGCTGGGTCTTGCCGTGGGCAGACAGGTACTCGCCCAGAACGTTCTTCAGCTCCACGGGAGGATAGGCGACCTCGCAGTTGGGCATGGTGGCATCGTACTCGGCCATGCAGACATAGTTGACCTGCTTGCGGCCGCCGCGGCGCTCAAAGCCCTTGAAGTCGTCATCGCAGAAGATGCGAGTCATCTGGCGGGCACGGTCGGGACGGAAGTTCATAAAGATGACGGTATCGCCATCCTGCACGCGGCCGCCCTCGCAAGTGACGCAGGGCAGAACGAACTCGTCGGTCTTATCGGCAGCATAGGATGCCTCAATGGCCTCGGCAGCGTTGGCAGCGTGGTTGCCCTCACCGTAGACGAATGCAGCGTAAGCCTTCTCCTCGCGGTCCCAGTTATTGTCGCGGTCCATGGCGTAGTAACGGCCGGAAACGCTGGCGATCTTGCCAACACCCAGCTCATCCAGCTTGGCCTGCAGGTCAGCCAGGAAGCCCTTGCCGGCGTGGGGGTCGGTATCACGGCCATCGGTGATGCAGTGCAGGTAGACTTCCTTTGCGCCCATGTGCTTTGCCATTTCCAGCACGCCGAACCAGTGGTCAGCGTGGCTGTGGACACCGCCGGTGCCCACCAGGCCCATCAGGTGGATGGCCTTGCCTGCCTCAATGGCAGCCTTCATGTTCTTGACCAGCACGGGGTTCTTGAACATCTCACCATCCCGGATGGACTTAGTGATGAGGGTCAGCTGCTGGTAAACGATGCGGCCAGCGCCCATGTTGGTGTGGCCCACCTCAGAGTTGCCCATCTGACCATCGGGCAGGCCGACAGCCATGCCGGAGGCATCGATTGTGGTCATGGGATATTTTGCCATCAGGGCATCCAGATGGGGGGTCTTTGCGGCGACCACGGCATTGCCGTAGGTCTCGTTGGGCACCCAGCCAAAGCCATCCATGATGCACAGAAGTACAGGTTTCTTGGACATAACGTTGAATCTCCTTTGATTTAGAACAAATAGCGCCCGGCACAGCGCTGGAAAAACGGCGCAGCCGGGCGCTGGGAAAACAGGTCAGAGGGCTTTCTCAGCCGTTGGAAGCGGCATTGACGATAACAGCAAAATCAGGAGCCTTCAGAGATGCACCGCCGATCAGGCCGCCGTCCACGTCCTTCTTGCTCAGCAGCTCCTCGCAGTTCTTGGCGTTCATGCTGCCGCCGTACTGGACCGTGACAGCCTCGGCCACAGCCTCGCCGTACACTTCGCCAATGACCTTGCGGATCTGAGCGCAGACCTCCTCGGCCTGGTCAGCGGTCGCGGTCTTGCCGGTGCCGATGGCCCAGATGGGCTCGTAGGCAATGACCACATTTGCCATCTGCTCGGCGGTCACGTCGCGCAGGGCGATCTTGGTCTGCATCCGCACCAGCTCCTCGGTCACGCCCTCTTCGCGCTGCTGCAGACTCTCGCCCACGCAGATGATGACCTTCAGGCCCGCATTCAGGGCAGCCAGAGCGCGCTTGTTCACGGTCTGGTCGGTCTCTGCAAAGTACTGGCGGCGCTCGGAGTGGCCGACGATGACGTACTCCACACCCAGATCCACCAGCATATCGGCGCTGATCTCGCCGGTGAACGCACCGGACTTCTCAAAGTGGACATTCTCAGCACCCACATGGATGTTGGTGTCCTTGGTCTTTTCCACGGCGGTGACCAGATCGGTGTAGGGGGTGCAGATAACGACCTCACAGGAAGCATCCTTGACGGCGGGGATCAGCTCGTCCACCAGCTTGGCTGCCTCAGTGGCGGTCTTGTTCATCTTCCAGTTGCCTGCAATGATTGCCTTACGCTTTGCCTTATCCATTCTAACGATCTCCTTATCACAAAATACCTCTCCGCCGCCTTCGTTGCCGCCTCTCCCGGCAGGAGAGGCAGGATAAACGACATCTCCTGCCTCCCGGATGGGAGCTGGCGAGCGTCGGCAAGCCTGAGAGATCTTATTACCCAAAATAAAAAGTGCGGCGGCGTATATGCCGCCGCACCTCAGTGATGCTGGTTCAGATGCTTATGCGTTCTGGATCACAGCGATACCGGGCAGCTCCTTGCCCTCCAGATACTCCAGAGAAGCGCCGCCGCCGGTAGAGATGTGGGTCATCTTGTCACCCAGACCCATCTGCTGCACAGCTGCTGCGCTGTCGCCGCCGCCGATCACGGTGGTAGCATCGCTCTCAGCCATAGCCTTGGCAACTGCCAGAGTGCCAGCTGCCAGAGTGGGGTTCTCGAACACGCCCATGGGGCCGTTCCACACAACGGTCTTGGATGCCTTGACAGCATCGGCAAACAGCTTCATGGTCTCGGGGCCGATGTCGCAGCCCTCCATGTCAGCAGGGATGGCAGTGACAGGCACCACAGTGACATCCACGGGAGCGTCGATGGGATCGGGGAAGTCCTTGATGCAGGCTGCATCCACGGGCAGCAGCAGCTTCACGCCCTTCTCCTTGGCCTTGGCCATCATTTCCTTGCAGTAATCCAGCTTGGTATCGTCGCACAGGCTCTTGCCGACCTCGTAGCCCTGTGCCTTGACGAAGGTGTAAGCCATGCCGCCGCCGATGATCAGGGTATCGACCTTCTCCAGCAGATTGGAGATGACGTTCAGCTTATCAGCGACCTTTGCGCCGCCCAGGATGGCGGTGAAGGGACGGACGGGATCGTTGACTGCGTTGCCCAGGTACTTGATCTCCTTCTCCATCAGGTAACCGACAGCGGTATCCTTGATGTAGTCGGTGACACCTGCGGTGGAGCAGTGTGCACGGTGGCAGCTGCCGAATGCATCGTCAACGTATGCATCTGCCAAAGAAGCCAGCTCCTGGCTGAACTCAGGCATATTCTTGGTCTCTTCCTTACGGAAACGGGTGTTCTGCAGCAGAACGACATCGCCGTTGTTCATGGCAGCAACAGCAGCCTTTGCGTTCTCGCCCACAACGTTGTCGTCGTCAGCAAACACAACGGTCTTGCCCAGCTTTGCGCTCAGAGCCACAGCAACGGGTGCCAGGCTGAACTTTGCCTCGGGGCCGTTCTTGGGTTTGCCCAGGTGGCTGCACAGGATGACCTTAGCGCCATCGTTGACCAGCTTCTGGATGGTGGGCAGAGCCGCATTGATGCGGTTCTCGTTGGTGATCACGCCGTCCTTCATCGGGACATTGAAATCGCAGCGGACAAGGACCTTCTTGCCGCAGTAATTCTGATCGTCGATCGTTTTCTTACCTAAACCCATGGTAATGAACTCCTCTCAAATTCTTTTCGTTCGGAATCGAATTTTGCTCTTCATCGGGGGCCGCACACTGCGAACTTCCCCGTACATTCTTATTATAAACAAAAAGCGTGTGTATTGCAAGGACGGTGGATGGATAATTTATTAACAAACATTTGTTGCAGAAGCAAAGAAATGTGGTGATTTTGCCGGAACGCACCAAAAACCGCCGTTTTTTCTGAAAAAGACCCGCCGCAGGGAGTGTTCGCCCCCGCAGCGGGTCCTGTCCATTCAGGATATTTTCCGGAACTTCTGCTTCGCTTTTTCCAGATATTCCAGCACCAGCGGATTTTTCATGCCCAGCAGGATGACCGCGTATGCAGCCACTGAGCCCAGCACTGCCGCCAGAATGGAGACGAGATTGGGCAGCGCCAGTGCCTTGACCCCGGTACAGACAAGAACGATGCCCGCACAGCCGCAGAGCACCGAGCCAACGGTGCGCCGGTCAGCAGAGACCGCGACCAGGCCCTTGGAGCAGCGGATGCAGAGTATCATGGAGCACAGCTCTGCCAGCAGGGTGGTAAAGGCCGCCGCATTCTCCCGGAACCGCGGGATGAGCAGGATGTTCAGCCCCACGTTTAAAATTGCACTCACAAGCGTTGCTACCAAAAATTGACCTTCTCTTTTCCATGGCACCAAAACACAAGTATTATAGAGCCACCCAAATAAACTTGCTACCAGTGCTATACTCAAAATGCGAAGTGGCACAGCTGCTTCCAGATAGCTTTCGCTTGAGATAAAAAGAACGACCTCTTGACTTAGTTCAAACAATCCCACTACAGCCGGAAGAACGGTTAATACCATTGCCCCAAATACTTTATTAAAAAGCCTTTCAAAATTCAGCCTGTCCTGCATTCCCGCATAACGAGACAACCTCGGAACAGATACCAAAAGAATAGATGCCAGAACCGATTTTACCATTGTATATATCTTCATTGCAACGGTGTAAATTCCCACATGATAGTCTGAAGTTAAAACTCCAAGAATTGTCACATCTGAATTTACATAAATCGTAATTGCAAAGCTCGATGCAAAAATCAGAAGTATTGGTTTTAAATGCTTTTTCCAGTCTATTTTTGCTGTCAGTCGAATCGTGCAATATTTCCTAGCTCGAAAGAAGTTCAATATATTCGCACCTGCTGCGGCAAACACCGTAATTCCTGCGTAAATACAGTAATCGTCCTGCGTTTTAACAAATGCGAACATCATCAGAATTGATATTATTTGAAAAATAATACCTCTAACTGTGATATAGGTATACTCCTCAAAGATCGTGAACACCCATTCGGTACCGATGGTCGTAAAGAGGATCTGTAAACTCAGCACCAGCATCAGGTCGGTATAGGCATGGAGCTTTGTCCAGAAAAGCATCGTCACCGCCAATGCCGCATAGGTCAGGGCCGTGGAGATCATATTGATGGAAAACATCTCCGAGGCAAAGGCCGACAGCTTTTCCCGGTCGTTCACATAGCGGGAACCTTCACGCACTGCATAGGAGGAGATGCCAAGGCCTGCAAACAGCAAAAAATACCCGCAGACGGAGCTGGCAAAGTTCACTTTGCCCAAATTATTTACTTGTAGAATGTTAGATATGTACGGGAATGTAATCAGTGGAAAGATGATTTGTAGAATCGTCTTGATTCCACTCATTATTGCATTTAATGTAAGCGATTTCTTCATAACTAGATACTTTCACTCACCCTGTTTTTTCTTTACCCATGCGTCCCAGAAGAAATACGAATACATGGTTTTAAGCCAGTAAAAATATCTCTTTTCCTGAAGTTGCTGTTGCATCATTTCCTTTGCCCATCTGTAAAACCCTGCTTTTGCTTTCGGATAACCTTCTTCCATAAAGCGTGCACTCTTTCCATATTTAACCACTAACTCACGACAAACCTGTGAATATCCCGCTTTTGCAGTCTTCTGTACAAGTGATTCATTCGCATACAATACAACAATTCGCTCCCACGCCATCATTTCTGTTAATTTTCCAGTAAAATAATCGCACAGCGTTACCGACTGATCATTGCGGTAGTAATAGTATAATTCACTTTCCGAACGAACAATCTTAGATGCTTTTTTGATGCATTCTGCTAAGAAAAGAGTATCTTCTCCAATATACAGGTCATCAGAAAATCGAATATCCTTCACACAGCTTTTTCGGTATACTGCGCCGCAGGCGACCTTATGCGCTGCTGATGTAAACCAATCGTACCGTCTTGCATCCAATATGTAAACTTTATCTGTAATTTGGGGAATATGTTCTACGTCACTGCCTTCCCAAACATCCAGCATTTTACAGTATGCAATTTCCGCGTCCGATTGCACCAACATCATTTCCAGCCGTTCTATAAATTCCGAATGAATAAAATCATCTGGATCAACAAATGAAATATACTTTCCTGTACTTTTTTCCAGTCCCAGATTTCGCGCAGAGGAAACGCCACCGTTTGACTTATGGTATATCTTGATCCGCGGATTTTTTTCCGCGTAGCGCTGGCAGATTGCAAGGGAGTTGTCTGTTGACCCATCATCCACCAGAATGATCTCCAGATCCCGATAGGTCTGACCGAGGATGCTGTCCAGACATTTTTCCAGATACTTTTCCTTGTTATAGATCGGCACAATGATACTGACGGTATCGTTCAGCACAAATTTTCCTCCCTTATTCTGCCGCCGGGCCGTTTTTCAGCAGGAACAGTTTTGCATACAGCCTCCGGCTGCATCTGAGCAGCTGATACTTCCGCTGGCTGCTGGTGCAGAGCAGCTTTGCCGCCGCCGGGTCGCACTCCTGCAGAAAGGCCTCCATTTTTGCGCGGCGCTCCGTGTCCTGCATCAGATACGGATAGCAGTGCTCCACCACGCTCAGCATGGCAGCATCATTTTCCGTCATTCCCGGGTACGCTTCCCGGATGGCCTGATATTTCTGATAGCCCATATCCAGCTTATCCTCGTAGAACTTCATGTTCCTGCGGTGAAGGATGCTGTCCGGGCGCTGATAGTAATAATACAGCGGCACCGGGCGGTATGCGACCTTGCTGCACTGCTGAAAAATACGGTATGTGGTCCCCTGATCTTCCATCATCCGCCCCAGCGGATAGCGGATATCCCGGAACAGCTCCCGCTTGTAGAGCTTGTTCCAGGCAAAATCCCCCAGCTCATCCGAGACAAGGGTGCTGCGGATGGCCTCCCGGCCTGTCATGCACTGCACCGGTACGGCGAGCTCTGCCGGGGCAAGCTCTTCCTCCCGTTCAAACATCCGGAAGCCCACCACAGCAACATCCGCATCCTGTTCCTGCAGGTCACGGCAGAGCGTTTCCAGCATCCGGCTGTCCAGAAAGTCATCACTGTCCACAAAGCAGAGATACGTTCCCTGTGCCCGTTCGAGCCCCGCGTTGCGCGCTGCAGAGAGTCCCCCGTTTTTCTGGTGGACTGCTGTTACACGTTCTTCCTGTGCGGCATATTCGTCGCAGATGGCTCCGCTGGCATCGGTGGAGCCATCGTCCACCAGCAGGACCTCAAGATCCTGATAGGTCTGGTGCAGGATGCTGTCCACGCAGCGGCGGAGATATCGCTCCACATTGTAGACCGGGACAATGACACTGATCAGCTCTGTCTCCATGTTCTGTTCCCTCAGAAGAATGTTTCTCTGCCGATGTGGAGGATCTCCGAGGTGTACGGGCAAATGGCATTGTTGCCCTGAATATACGCCTGATAGATCCAGATGATGACCAGCATTCCCCACATGGCAGCCTTCAGCAGCTTGCGCAGACGCTCATCCTCCACGCACTTGACCACACGGCCAATGGCGAGATAACGGAAGAACGCAAAATACAGACAGATGCGGTAGAGCGGCACATTGATATTGCGCAGCTGGGCCGTTGCCATCTCGATCAGGATCATCACGATCCAGAAATCGGCATCCGAGCGGGTAAAGCGGCTGCTGCCCTCCCCTTCCTCTTTGGCGTACCAGCGGTACAGCACAATGGGCAGGATCAGGAACGGCAGACGCACAATGATGGGATTCAGAGTGAAGCCGCCCGCATTGGCATTATAATAATATCCGTAAAGTCGATCAATGAAGTCCACATTCAGGGCCAGCCTGACCACAGCCTTGCTGAAGAAGGCAAGGTAGACCGAAAATGCCGCCAGGCCACCCTTGACCCATCGGTTGTCGAAATACTGAAGCAGGATATAGATCAGCAGCGCACCAAACGAGATAAAGGTGGCATTGTGGAACAGGCAGGAGACCGCCAGCAGCAGGATGGCCCAGTGATACTTTTTCTTCCACGCAAAGCTGAACGCCAGAAATGCCACGCCCAGCGCCACAGACTGCCGCTCAGCATTATAAGTATCGCCATAATACAGGCAGAGATAAGCCAGCCAGCCATAGGGCACAGAGACATACTCCTTATACTGCACCAGCCCGATCATAAACAGGCCGCAGGCCAGCAGGTCCACCATAAAGTAGAGCCAATGGACATCGCCAAAAACATGGGCCGCCAGATAGACCAGCGTCATAAACAGCGGCTCTGTTTTGTGCCGCTGCCGGATACAGGCCAGCAGGCCATCCTGCAGCTTTGCATCCGCTACCCATCCCTCATACACCACGCTGTCCGTACCAATGGACGGGTCCCGCAAGCCTGCCAATACCGCCATCACCAGCACCGCCAGCGCCAGGCAGAGATAAAAGCCCTTCTCGTTGTTTTTCTTCGTCCGCAGGTGCTCGCCATAGGCGGCAATGCCCACAGAAACCGCAAAAGCCCCCAGATAAATCAGCATAACTTCTCCATTTTATTTTTCGACTGTGTGTTTATTTTTCCATTCTCCCAGCTCATAAACGGCATAGAACAGCCGCTTGCTGATCAGAAGTGTTTCCACCTTGATCCGGTCTGCCTTTTTGGCCCAGGGCCGCCAGGCAAGCGCCCGGTACTCCTGCACAAGGCGGCAGATCCGTGCCTGAGCCTCCGGATAGCTGCCAAAGCCGCCATCCAGAATGCCTTTCATTGTCTTCAGGTATGTAACCAGCTGCAGATATTCCGCTTCTGCTTTCAGCACAGGGACCGTTTCTGCAATAAAATGGGTCACATCCTCGCCCACATCCAGAATGACCAGATTCTTCTCGGCAATGCCGCTCTTCATGGTCGAACCGGTATGGATGCGGTAATCGTACATCGGTTCCGGAAACACTTCCACTTTTGCACAGCGGGCAATGGCCCGGTACATCACCGCATAGTCCTCGTACAGGATGCCCACAGGGAACTGCAGATCGCCCCAAACCTCCCGCCGGAAGAAAACGCCGCCTGCCCCATGCCCGATGCCCTGATGCAGCAGCATCCGGCGCATGGTCTCTTCCCGGTTCAGCATCTCTGGGATCTGGTGCGAATTTTCCGTCCGCCCCTCCGGCTGCTCTGTCGAGAACATCTCCAGCGGGGTAAGGGCCGCGTCAGCACCATCTGCCTCACAGCGCTCCACGAACTGGGCAAGGGCCGTGGAGCGGATCAGATCATCGCTGTCCAGCAGGTAAAAATATTTTCCCTGCGTCTGTTTCAACCCGACATTCCGGGCATCGGACTGCCCCCCATTGGGCTTATGGAACACCCGGATGCGGCCATCTTCCACAGCCAGTTCATCACAAAGCTCCCCGCTGCCATCGGTGGAGCCGTCATCTACCAAAAGCAGCTCCCAGTTCTGGTAACTCTGCGCCTGCACGCTCTGCACACAGTCCCGCAGATACGGATAAACATTATAGACCGGCACAATGACCGATACAAGCGGTTTTCTTTCCTCCAACCGGATCCCTCCACTTTACTTTTTTCCACGCCACTGCGTTTTTTCATAGACTCGCCGGGTCATGGCATAGCCGCTGTAGGAGAGCGCCGCCGCCAGCCGGGCCTTTTTGCGGGCCTGCGGATCCAGCAGAACGTTCCTGCGGTATTTTTTCACTTCCTGCCAGAGGGCCTTCTCTATTTTTTCATGCTGCCTGTCCCGGATCTGGAACAGGATGTTGCAGACATTGCTCAGATAGCGACATTCTGCCGCACGGCTCAACCGGGGGAAATCACGCTTCACATTTTCCATCAGCGCATGGCAGTGCCGCACACTGTCCAGCTTTCTGGGGTTGAAGGCCATATTCTGGATACTGCTGCCCCGCTGGAAATAGTAGTAATCCCGGTTTGCGATATGTGCCGCCTTATGGGCACGCTTCGTCACCTCGTAGGCGACCGGGATATCCTCATAGAGCTTGCCCACCGGGTAGCGCACGCCATCGAACAGTGCACGCTTGTAGAGCTTGGTGGGGGTGGTTACCTCCATGCCCTCCTGATACAGGATGCGGCGCAGGCATTCCTCCCGGCTCAGGATCTCGAATGCTTCCAGACGCTCTGTGGGCACGGACTGCACCGGCTGGCCCTCGAACACCTCTTCAAAACAGCTGGCTGAAAAATCCGCTCCCGCCTGCTCCAGTGCCCGGTACAGGTTCTCGATGTAATAAGGTGACACCCAGTCATCGCCATCCACAAAAGAGAGATATTCCCCCTTTGCCGCGTCCACACCAGCGTTGCGGGCATCGGACAGACCGCCATTTTTCTTGTGGAGCACCCGTACCCGGGCATCCTGTGCAGCATATTCATCACAGAGGGCCTCGCTGCCATCGGTGGAGCCGTCGTCCACCAGCAGCAGCTCCATGTTCTGATAGCTCTGCCCCAATAGACTGTCCACACAGCGGTTCAGATATGGCTTTACATTATAAACAGGAACGATGATGCTTACCAAAGGGTCCATCTTATCTCCTCATTTCAGCAGGTCGAAGTAAAACTCCTCCAGCTTCTTCGCCTCGGTGACGATATCAAAACCGCCTGCCCGCATCTCAGCAGAGGTATCCCGCCGCCGGGCATCTTCTGCAGCCCGGATCGCTGCATCTGCCCAGACTGCCGGGCTTTCCCGCAAGCTCAGGTACTGCATCTCGGGCAGGACCTGAGCCTCCTGCGGCACCTCTGTGGAACAGATGACCGGCAATGCCGCCGCTTGTGCTTCGATCAGCACGATCCCAAGCCCCTCATACCGCGAAGGCAGAACAAAGGCATCCATGGCCTGATAGAACTTTGCGGGATCGCTCTGTCGGCCCAGAAAGCGAACATTTTCCTGCAGCCCCAGTGCCTCCGCTTTTCGGCGGGCAGCGGCTTCGTTTTCCCCTTCTCCGATCAGCAATAGAACGGCATCCGGCCGTTGCTTGCAGACCTCCACCATTACATCCAGCAGAAATTCGTGATTTTTGGCATAGCAGAACCGCCCGACATGGCCCAGCACCAGTTCATCCCCCAGGCCAAGCTCCTGCCGGACGGCTTTCCGTTGGGCGGCATCATAAGTAAAGCGGTCAAGCTCAATGGCATTGTTGAACACCCGGAAAGGCTTTTCACCATAAAGCCAACTGCCTGCCGTTCTGGAGCAGGCACAGAGCCGAGTGGGATACACTGCGGCAAAGGGACGGAGCAGGTACTTCATCACATTTTTTGCCCCTTCTCCCCTGCCCACCGTAGAATGGTTATGGGCGATCCGGTTGGGCACCCCTGCACGCTTTGCCCCCCAGAGGGAAAGCACGCTCAGGGTGTTCATGTGGGAGTGAACGATCTGGTATCCGTTCTGACGGAACAGCCGCCCGATCTCCCGTTCATACTGCGGCAGGTGGGTATATTTTGGCACCACATACACCCGGCCGCCCAGCCGTTCGATCTCTTCCCGCTGGGGTAGGGTCGAGCCTTCCAGCGCGAAAAAATCAAACTGAACTCTGGAACGGTCCATGTGGCGGTAGTAGTTCATCACCACCATCTCCACACCGCCGTAGTTCATATCCGTCATCATCTGGGCCACACGGATGGGCTGTGCATTCTGCTCCATGGTCATACCAGCTCCTTGCGGTCACAATCCTCGAACCAGTCCCGGAAGCTTTCCTCCAGCGTATAGTGGAACTTGTAATCAGTGGCGGCCAGCTTTCTGCCGCAGACATTGGTGGATACCATCAGCTTCCGGACACGGGCGGGATGGATGCCCACCTTTTTGCCCCCGATGGGTCCCAGAATGCCCGCCGCAAACAGCAGCAGTCCGGCGGGCACCAACGGCACATGGCGGTGCAGGCCGGTCGCCTTCTGCATTGTATCGCAGATCTCTTCAATGGTATAGGCCGGCTCGTAAGTACAGTTATAGATCTCTGCTCCGGGGAAAGAATGATCCAGCATCCGGTACTTGAAGAAGCGCACCAGCTCCTTGACATAGATGCACGCCTTGATGGTGTCCTTCCGGCCGGCATAGAAAAAGTAGCCCTTCTTCTGCCCCCTGTACAGGCGGGTCATGTTGCCATGCTCCCCTTTTCCATAAACGATGCCGGGCCGCACGATAGTCAGCTCCCGGGCCGGATCACGGGCCTGCCAGATCTGGTGGATCTTTTCTGCCACCAGCTTGCTGATTCCATACGGCGTGTTGGGAGTTGGCAGAGTCTCCTCCGTCTTAAGGTCCTCAGACGCGCCATAGGGTGCAATGGAGCTGGTGAATAGGATCTTCCGGATGCCGTATTTTTCCGCAAATGCGGTCACATTTTCCGCGCCCCGGATATTTGTTTCAAAATAGGCTTCTTCCGGGTGGCCGGGGGTGCGGTGGACCGCTGCCAGATCAAAGATCACGTCCTCCGGAGTCGGAACGAACTCAAAATCGATGGGCATGCGCACATCCAGCCGGATATACTGCACCCCATCGTTCTTTTCCACAATGCCCGGCACCACGCCCTCTTCCCCGGGCATCACAAGATCCAGGTCGTAGATCACGTCGCCGGGTCTGACGCACTCCTTCAGCAGCAAATGAATGAGATGGGTGCCGATAAAACCAGATCCACCAAAAAGAATATAATTCATTTTGCCCCTTTCCGGTCAAACACAACGCCCACCGTCCTGAACAGCAGGTAGATATCCATCCAGATGGACCAGTTGTCGATGTACTGGACATCCAGCTTGACCACTTCTTCAAAATCATCAATATCGCTGCGGCCGCTTACCTGCCACAGGCCGGTGATTCCCGGCTTCATGGAAAGGCGGCGCTTGTGATGGCTCTCGTACTGCCGGTACTCATCCAGCGTGGGCGGGCGGGTACCCACCAGGCTCATGGAGCCACGCACAACGTCAAAAAACTGCGGCAGCTCATCGATGCTGGTGCGACGGATGAAGCGGCCCACCCGGGTGATCCGGGGGTCATCCTCCATCTTGAACATCAGGCCGTTCATTTCGTTCTGGGCCATCAGCTCCTTTTTGCGTGCCTCCGCGTCCACATACATGCTGCGCAGCTTGTGGATGTAGAACACACGTCCATTCCGGCCCACCCGACGCTGCTTGAAGATCAGCGGGCCGGGGCTTTCCAGCTTGAGCGGAATGGCCACCAACGCAATGATGGGGATGCTGATGATGCACCCCACGATGCCGCCCACGATATCCATGGTCCGTTTCAGCACCTGATCCCGCAGCTTGAGTTCCACCGTGCCCATCGTCACAACATTGCCGCCCGCACAGCGGCTCAGTTCCCGGCTGATGCGCACTGCACTGGTCTCATCGCAGCAGGCTTTTTCGATTCGATCCAGTACCGGCAGACGGAAATGGACCGTCAGACCCATGCTCTCCATCTCCTCGAGGTAGGGCAGCATGTTTTCCTCGCTCTCCTGCGCAATATCCAGATACACTTCATCCAGCGCTGCCTGCCGCAGCCAGTCCATGAAATTATCGAAGTTCGCCTCGATCTTCACCCCATCGATCTCAGTGTGAAGCTGCCCCGGGGCAGCTTCCAGAATGGCAAGGCCGGTCACACGCTTGGACCAGTCCTTTTTCAGCTCTTCCAGAATGGGGCTTGCGTTCTCCTGCGTAGTCACCACCCCCACAAGGCTCTGAATCCCCTTGGTATAACGGGAGCGCACCAGCATCTTTTTGAGGACAGCATGAGCGCCCGTCATCACAAAGACATCGATGACGGGCACAAACACCAGAAAATAACGGGAGTGCAGCATGGGAGCCTTGGTCAGCGCCAGACAGGCCGCATCAATGAGGGTCAGCAAAAAATTGAACCGCACCGCAATCTCAACTTCACGGATCGGAGTGCGGTTCACGATATTCTCGCTCTGATCAAATGTAAAAAAGGTCAGAATATAGGCCAGCAACAACAAGAAACAGGCCTCTACCAGATCGTCCAGCTGGAAGTCTCCCATCTTGTGCAGAACACCTGCGGTCAGCCCCCACGCCAGCCCAATGCTGAGAACCAGAGAGAGCAGATCAATCAGAAACAGGTATCCATACTGCAGTTTTTCACGTTTCGTAATCATACTGTTTCGTTGTCTCCATTTATTTTTACCATTTTATCATATCGGGAGAAGGGTTGCAATAGATGGAGATCGAATGCGTGCTGCTTTTGTCGGCACACTGCAAATGTGTTGTACCATTTTACGAAAGCACCTTATCGCGCCCAAAATGGTCAGCAAAAAGCGCCCTTTCTCTCGCATCACACAAGAGAAAGGGCGCAGTCAAGCTTTATTCAGCTCGGGAAGAACTCCGATCAGCAGTTCTCCACGAAGTACTTAATGGTACGAACCATCTGAGAGGTGTAGGAGTTCTCGTTGTCGTACCAGGACACGACCTGAACCTGATAGGTGTCGTCGCAGCTACGCTGAATTTTCGCACTTTTCCAAGTAGTTCTTCACAGTTTTGTAACAACAGTTACAGTACCAGAACATACCGTTGTCGTACCAAAACCGGTTTGTTCGTACCACAATTATATCACGTTTCAACGTCATTTGCAAGGATTCAATCCGTTTCGCTTCTGACCTGCATTTTTCAGATTTCAGCGTATATTTCTACGACATTCCACGGTTCAAATGCCTTGGGTCTAGGGCTTCCGCCAGGGCAGCAGCTCTCCCAGGCACTCTCCTCAGAAGCTCTATGACAGCTAGATTGCCAACATGTTCCTGCTGATTAACTGAAATTTCTCCGGACGTGATTTTGAGCCATGGTGTGGGAAATGTAGTCATTTATGTTCGATACAGAACAATTCTATTCATTCCGAGTCACATCAATTACCATTTATAAATTACCATTTATATAAGAAAACCGCGTGAACTGCCAGAGCTATAACTCTACGCTCCGACTGATTCACACGGCTCTAAAATATTTATTTCAGCTTTGCGAGGATTTCATCTGCGCTCATGCCGCTTGCCAGCAGCTTTTTCAGCACAGCTTCAGCTTCGGCTTTCTTTGCCGATTCCGCTGCTTTGGTTTCGGCTTTGACCTTTTTAGCCTCAATTCTGGCGATTTCTTTGTCGATAGTTTTCAGCTCGGCTTTCTTGGTTTTCAGGTCAGCTCTCAATGCATCGATATTGGCAGTGATCGATGCGATCTCGGCGGCGGTGGCTTCCTTTGCGGACTGTTTTTCGGCGAGTTGTGCAGCAAAGTCAACGGTTGTTTTTACGGTCTTGGGCTTGTTTTTGCTTCCTTTGGGACGGGGCATATGGGACACCTCCAATGTTTTTTGATAGCTTCAGTATAACACTCGTCTTTTATGTTCGCAAGAGGTGCATTTGGTGGAATAAAAATATATCTTGAGTTAAACGCAACATCTTAGAATCGTACTGGAATTTCAGATGCGCATACAGAATCCGCTGTAACATTTAAATATCCGTTATCCTTTACGATCTTCAGAATTTCACTGCGTTCATCTGCAAGTTTTAATGTCGGAGATAGGGTGATTCCAATCAATGCGTCTTTATCGAAACGAATATCCACATATGGGATATCCAAACCATGCTTCTTCACGGTTTTCCGTTCTTCCTTTATCGCAAAGAATTTATCATCTTCTACATATGTGGAAATTGCCACGCGAAATTCATTTTCAATTGAGAAGCAATTCTTTTTGAAAAACACTCCTTGATCTGACAGTTTATCAATCATCATACCAGCAATCATAGGACTGTGTCTATCACTTGGATCATATTTCGCAACAAATTTCATAAACTTTTGGAAAAATGTGTTCAGTACAGCCAGTTGTTCTTTGAGATCATAGACTACCATGCCACTATAGATAGGAAGCTTCCCGTCTTCAATCTCTGTTGTTGGGTGAATTGCTTCGGCAATTTTCGCAGAACTAAATTTCAAATTATACCCCTGAATGGAATCTTGATTTGTATAATAGTTCCACATACACAGACTATCTTGATCCGTTGTCATAGAACACTGATATACAAAAAACGGATTCGTTTGGCCATGTGCAATTCTTTCATCTAACTTCTTTTCAAAAGATGTGCGCAGGTTGGAATCTGGCAAAAATTCTTTCAGGTGTTCTTTGCACAACTCATAGATATATTTTCCCTCACTATAATCATTCAGAAAATATCTGTCTGTAAAGCGAAGTGTATTACCTTTAATTATATTCTTTGCTGCTTCCTTCGATGTGTAATGATACACAAAATCAGGTGGATTCTTCAATTCAAGCTTGAAGTTGTTGGAAAATCGGCACAGTTTAGCTACATCAAATCCGTCCATCATCTTTTATCTCCTCTTTCTATCGCTTAAAAAATATTTTTCGAGAGCGCTTTTGAAATGCACGTCAATCAGTATACCACTCTTACGCTCAAACAGCGTAGCCCTTGCTCTTGATGACTTCCACGACCTGCGTCACATACTTTTGGCAGGTATCGTGGTCAGGGGCTTCCACCATCACACGGACAAGCGGCTCAGTGCCGGACTCACGCACGAGAATGCGACCGGTGTCACCAATCACTTCAGCCACAGCCTTGACAGCTTCCTGCACCGCCGGGTCGTTCTGCGCAGCCTTCTTGTCGGTCACGCGGACGTTTTCCAGCACCTGCGGGTAGATCTTCAGCGGCTCAGCCAGCTTGCTCATGGGCAGCTTTTGGGCCAGCATAACCTCCATCATCTTCAGGCTGGTCAGGATACCATCACCGGTGCTGGCGTACTTGGAGAAGATGATATGCCCACTCTGCTCACCGCCAATACGGCAGCCGTTTTTCGCCATGTAATCGTAGACATATTTGTCGCCCACTGCAGTCTTGACTAGCCAATGCCCTGCTCATCAAAGGCCTTGTACAGACCGAAATTGGACATGACTGTAGTGACCACAGTGTTTGTCAGCAGTTTGCCACGTTCCTTCATGTAGCAACCATAGATGTACAGGATATGGTCACCAGTGATGACATTACCCTTTTCATCCACACACAGGCAACGGTCAGCATCGCCGTCATAGGCAAAGCCCACGTCCAGACCTTTTTCCACCACGAACTTCTGCAGGCCCTCGATGTGGGTGGAACCTGCATTGTTGTTGATATTCAGACCGTTGGGCTGGTTGTTGATGACATAGGTGTCTGCGCCCAGCGCATCGAAAACGGACTTGGCGATGTTCCAGGAACTGCCATTGGCACAGTCCAGACCGACCTTGACACCCTTAAAGGAGTGTAGATACCGAGGCTGATCAGATAGCCCATGTAGCGGTTGCGACCAGAAACATAGTCCACCGTGCAGCCAATGTGTTCCCGGTGAGCGAAAGGCAGCTCCACCCAGTCTTTATCGAATACATGGAGCTTTCCGTCAATGTAATCCTCAACTAACAGCAAAATCTCCTCCGGCATCTTCTCGCCGTAGCAGTCGATCAGCTTGATGCCGTTATCGTAGTAGGGATTATGGCTAGCAGAAATCATGATGCCGCAATCAAAATCATCCACACGGGCAATGTAGGCCACACTGGGCGTAGTAGTGACGTGGAGCAAATAAGCATCCGCACCAGAAGTGGCCAGACCTGCGACCAGGCTGTACTCGAACATATAGGAGCTGCGGCGGGTGTCCTTACCAATGACGATGCGTGCAGGCTCGTTGTTGCCGTTACGTTCACGCAGAGCGTTGTAATACCAGCCGAGGAAGCAACCAACCTTATAAGCGTGGTCGGCGGTCAGGTTCACTCCGGCCTCGCCACGGAAGCCGTCTGTACCAAAATATTTTCCCATTATCGTTATCCCTCAATTTTTCTTTACTTTCATTAGAATGCTCTTTCCAACTCTTATAAGTAAGAATATTTCCTCTGAATTATTAATCACAAATATTACGATTGATGTAACAGCCACACCTACGATATGATAATCCAAAGAAATAATAACTGCCTGAACCATTAGGAGGATGACATCGATAACATATTTTCTCCAATTGATCTGTAAGGTTACATAACGTCTGACATCTGCCATCCGGATGTGAGCAATCAGAAAATAAGAAAGCACCGTTCCCACCAAAGCTCCCCAAACTCCAATTTTTTGAATCAAAAGATAATTTGTAATTATATTGATCCCCGCACATATCAATGTTGTCCACATGCTATGTGTAGTTTTTTTTAATGTTGCATAGAAGGTTTCAAAATACGCCGAAATAGATGAAAATACAGCTGCCGTAATTAGGAGCGGCGTGTATTGCCATGCCCCGAAAAAACTTTTTCCGACATAGATTGTCATGAAAGGCTTAATAACAGCAATAATCCCTACCCCCGCGCAAAAAGTTGCAAAGCTATACATGCGAAACACGGTGGAGTAATACTCAGAGTCGTTCGAGGATTCCATTTCACGAATCGACGAAATCCCCCATGCATTCTGGAATATGGTGATAACCACATTGATAAGCGATGGTATTTTAGAAGCTACAGTATATAGTCCGAGCGCAGTCGCTCCTAACATGAACTCAATCATGATTTTATCAGATGAATGAATAATCCACCACGATATTTTATCAAGGACTAACGGTGCTGAAAAAGAAAGCATTTGTATGAGCAAATGACTATCGAACGATGCCCTTCTTAGGCTGCTCCATAATTTTTCTGAGAAAAAAATGACACCAGCAATCAGCAGTCCTGATATGATATCCGACTCAAGATACCCACGAACGCCTAAGTGAAGCTTCGCAATAAATAAGATGTTAAACGTGCATAAAAGCGCCGTTTGAGCAATACTGTATAATGCATACTTTCTATTTTTATTCTCAACCTTCAAGTATGCAAATTCAATTTGACAAGCCGTATACATAAGCATATATATGCACAGATGCCATCGCCAGGGGCGAACCGGTTCATACAACCCTACAATTGGAGTTATCGTCACCGTAACAATAGCAGTTGCCAAAAAAACCGCTCCGCTGCAAAGAAGAACATTCTCTTCTCGCAGATCATGCATCATTCCAAAGCGGAGTACAGCATCTTGAATAACAACAGAAACAATTGGTATCAATAATCTGGCAAACGTCAAAACCAAATCAGCTGTTCCGTATTCTTCTGTCGTCATGAAATTTGTGTATAGTGGCATCAGAACGAACAATATCAGTTTTGATCCTATATTCCCCAATGCAAAAATACCCGTATCTTTTATTAATGATTTGTATCTTGAATTCATTTGAGATTTCTCGCTTTTATTTAATGAACATTTATTAATAGAATCTGTATGGAAGATATGCTCCACCGTCCATGATAATCAAATAACGTATAAGTATAAACAACATTCCAATTATATATATGAACATTGCTAATCGTATACTGCTTTTTTTAAAGTATCGAGGAAAGTATACCATTCCAGCATACATACCTAATCCATATAATTCATAGCATCGCATCATCAATCCACTATTTATCGAACCAAGCACCACTAAAATGATAGAAGAATCCAGAACAAATTCTTTTAGATTTCCATCGTTTTTTTCAAAAAAGTAACAGTATAGGCAAAAGAAAGTCAACCTAAAAATATAGTTTACAATATTTGCACTACTATTTTCTCGATTGACATATCCTGCATATCGTTGGTCTATCAATGCAGCAATCCGTATAAAAATCCCCATTAATTTTCCACCGAATAGATACAATGCAATTGACACCAAAGGAACAAGCGTCTTCTTGTAGCTCGTTTTCACTTTTCTTAATATAAAAAGAACTGGAACAAGCATTATATTCATATATGCAGATGTATGGAATAATACCGGAAGTCCAACAGTCAATACCAATAAAACGTTAAATTTTGTTCTGGAAAGTAAAACGTTTCCTTCTATCCTTTTTTGATTTTCTTGATACAATTTATATAGCTTGATTACAAGAAGCCAAAAAATCAGATTGGCAAAATTCTGCCTTAATGTAATCCAAAAAGACCACAAGAATCGATAACAATAAAACGAGAAAAGGAAAAGGCATCGTTCATTATATTTTAGTCCAAGTTCTTTTATAACAAAATGAAGCAAAACTATTGTACACGCTGCATAGATAATTTGAAAGCAAATATAATTGTCAGAAATTGTTTTAGCAATCGAACTAATTAGTGTATATCCAAATCCATATGGACTATCAAATCCGCTCAGATGGGTAATCACAGGTACTGAGTTATAAAACTTTTGATAATAATAGGCATCTGTTCCACCCAAGTTTGTATCTCGAAAAGCTGTGAATGCAAACAGAACTATCATATCAATTCTGTAAAGAAGTTTACTCTTTTTCAAGTCAAAAGTTCCCAGTATTAAAAGAACTGCTACAAATACATACAATACCATTTATTTTCTCCACCGCATTATTTCTCTTTCCAAGTAGCAATACTATTTTAAGGTATGTATCTAATCGGATTTGCACCACAATGTAAAGCTTCGTGTTCTTTTTCGATCCACATTCCACATTTTAGAATGGAAGATTTCCGCAAACCACGCAAAGTGGGCATGTAGTCTCATTTATCATTTCTTTTTGTTTTCCGTCTGAGACGAAATTCTCTGGCAACATAAACACCATTTTCTATCAAAAGTCCACTGACTCCTTGATTTCTGCGAATCCGTTCCATTGCCTGATCCGCATCAACCACTTTAAAACTATTTGCCTGAAGAAATTTTTCCAATCGTATAAAAGCAGCTTCCGTCATAACACTTGGGTGGAACACATAAGTATATAAACCGAATGGCATCGCAAATGGTCCATCACAAATGGAAGGAATAAAGATTATTCCTTCCTTCATGTAAGTTTGTAATGCATAGCCATCTGAAACATATTTTATATCCGATATCAACTTCAGCGCTTTTATTGTATTTGCGTCATATGTGTGTGCTGGAGCAAAAAAGCCTTCTGGGGTAACGCCGTGCGTCTTTAAAATTTGCGTTCCTTCTTTTAGCATTGCAAGCTGTTCTTCATAAGGGACTCCCGCAAATTCTGTATGTTTTCCATGTGATTTCTGGTAATAACCCTTTCCAGGTTCATGTTCGTGCATCCGATGATGTAATCCATGAACAGCTATGCTCCACCCTTTTTTCTGCCAGGAATGCGCCCTCTCCCAAAAAAGCTTATCATTTTCCCATGCAAAATCCGGATCCTGATTTTCCGGGATCACACCAACAATTGGACGGACACTATATTTATCCAAAAGATATTCCATACGATTCCAGTTGGCGTGATTCATTGTCGGACAAGCGTCATCCAAACGAATAACATAGTGACTCATTTTATTTCCACCATACTATCAATTTTGTTTTGCAAAATATCTTCATAGAATTTTACGAGCATTTGGGCGCTCTCTTGGATATTAAATCCTGCGTCCTTTACAGCTAAAAACGTATTTTTTCGTTCTGTGCCACGTAGTTTCATGGCCATCTTCGCCCATACATCTGCTCCATCGTGAACATTAAGTGTGTGCACCAGACCGCACGGAAGTTTTGCTTCTTTCTGAATATTTTCAGACACAATACAAGGCAGACCTGCGGCTTGTGCTTCAAGCAGCGAGATTCCGAGCCCTTCAAATACCGATGGAAATATGAAAGTATCCATTGCCTGCAAATAGTCAAACACATTTTTTACTTGACCGACAAAAACAACAGATGATTCAAGCTGTAAATCATGAACCTTTTTCCTGACATCATCCTCGAGTTCCCCTTTACCAATCAGCACCAGTTTGCTATCAGGTTCAATCTGATGTATCTTCATAAAAACATCAAGTAAAAATGTATGATTTTTTGCAAACGTGAATCGCCCCACATGTCCTATTACATAGGTTGAATCTGAAATATTATATTCTTTTCGGATTTTGGCTCGTGTTTCCGCATTGTAAATATATTTCTCAGCCGCAATTCCATTTTTTAACACGTGAAAACGTTCTGATTCTACAACCTTAATTCCATATCGATCGATTCCGGCCTGCCGAGAACACCCCCAGAAATAATCCGCAATATAGCGGATTGGGTATGTAGATAATAAAAACACCCATGCCTTTAGGCTTTTCTCTGTATTTTTCGTAGCATGACTGTGTGCCACCGCAACTCGTCCATGTTTTTTTGCGCTTGAAAGATAAATAGCTGCAGAGCTATTTATGTGCCCATGGATAATCTGATACTCAGGATGTTTTGTAAAAAAATCATCCCAGTACCTTTTATAAGAAAAACAATTTACAACATTATATCGTTCCGCTGTATATATTTTTCCCCCTAAAGCACGAATTTCATCATCATAAAATGCCTTTTTCTTTGTATGGACAACAAAATCAAACTGAATTTTTGATCGATCAATTTTCCTATAGATATTCATAATGATTGCTTCTGCTCCACCGCTTCCCATAGAGCCAATCACATGTAATATGCGTATCATATCTTTTCATCCTCTTACAAGTTCAATTGCTTTGCAATCCATTCTACCGATTGCTGCGTTGCAGTGCCATATGCTTCCACATATTTATCCCGAAATGCTCTGCATTTTGCTACTTCATTCTCGAAGTCCATTGTTGCAATCAATCTAGCAAGTTCATTACTGACACATGCTCCAGAAAGTTCCTTTCTTATGTCAAAATACAATCCACGCTTCCGATTATACTCATCATAGTCATATGCAAAGTGGAACATTGGTTTTTCAGTAATTGAATAATCAAAAAAGATACTGGAATAGTCCGAAACAAGAATATCGGCTGCCATCATCAACTCATTCAAATGAGGATAAGTTGACACATCCAGCCAATTCCCATCTTTGGGAAGTTCCGTGTGTTTTGCTACCTCGTAATGTGCCCGAAACAGAACAATAAACTGATCACCCAAAATTTCATGCCAGTTCTTAAAATCAATAGGAACGCTTAGCGTACATTGACTAAGATCATCTAACATATATTCTCTAAATGTTGGTGCATACAAGATAACCTTTTTACCGTCTGGGATTCCCAGCATATTCCGGATCGCACAAACCTGTTCTTTTGTAACACCTAGTAGTTCATCATTTCTAGGTAGCCCAAACATTTTAAAGCGTTCTCGTGGTATCTGTCTTGCTTCCGACATTTTTTCAATTTCATATTTACTCTGCGCCAGCATAACATCGTCAGAATTCGCACGGTAGCGAGGTGCATTTTCCGTATTTTTCTTATCTCGCCCCATTTGCTTCATCGGAGTACCATGCCAGCTATTGAAGCGATATGTATGTTTCCCACAAAAATGCAGGCCTCTTTGGATTGACGAATTTGTAATCCAAACGCGAGCCTTTAATGCCGTTAAGAAATAATTAAAATCATCTGTCTTTATTTTATCTATGATTTCCGGATATTTCTCAGGTTCGTGGAACGCCCATACCAACCGATATTCAGCAAATCTAGAATCATTCTTCATAAATTCATAGATTGCCTTTGGACTATCATCATACTTTTTTCCTCCGAATGAGTTAAATAAAATAAGATGATCATCCGGCTTTACCAAAAGATTCATTGTAGATACCATTGCGCTGCCAATAGTATAAAACATATTATTTACCATTGCATGGTGCTTGATATATTCCATTATATAATTTTTTATTTTCATATTATTATTTTCCCAAATTTTGACATATTATATCGGACAGACTTATAAGCAAACAATTTTCCAGCTTATTTTATAGCGAAAGTCTTTTTATAAATCTCGTACAATTCATTTCTAACAATATCAGAAGAGTATTCTTGCACCTTACCTTGATTATACTCTCCCATATATCTCCGCAGTTCATAATTTTCTTTCAACGCATTAAATGCATCCGCAAATGCTTTCGGATCTCTTGGCGAGCAGATATACCCTCCGTTTGTATCAATTAAGTCTCGAATACCACGGGTATCACTCCCTACACATGGCAGTCCAAGATCCATTGCTTCCAACAAAGAGCGAGGCATTCCTTCACGGAAAGACATCATTGTGAACACATCTGACATAGCCATTAGCTCTGCCATATCTGTCCGGTAGCCCATAAGATGGAATCTCTCCGAAACGCCAAGTTCCTCTACCAGTTTTTCCAAATTTTCTTTTTCTGGCCCCACACCGCAAGCAATATAGTGTGCCTCTGGTACATTCTTGAGCGCACGAACTACAACTTCTGTATTCTTGTTTTTATTTAATTCGCCTGCTGATACAATAACAAAGGCATCTTCTGGAACGCCAACGCTTCTACGTTTTTCTGCACGATCTATCTCAACACGAACGCCAACTTTAACTCCGGCTCCATGTACCAAATAAGGTCTTTCGCCACTACGAAGCTTAAATTTTTGTGCTGCCGCATAATCTTCATTTGTAATTGTTATGAGTACATCGGTATAATGCGCCAGTAATTCTTCTTCCCACTTATACACGGTCTGGTTAATAAACGGTGCACCTTTGAAAAACAAAAAGCCATGAGCTTCATAAAGAACAGGTTTAATCCCTTTCTTTTTTGCTGCCAAGCGTGCAAGCGCTCCACCGATAGGTGTACTGCACATTACTGCCTCAATATCACAGCGCTCAATTATATCCAAGATTTGCTTATAAGCCGTAGCATTGCTCTTATTAAACGGATTCGTATTGATGTCAATTTGCTCTATCTGACATGGAATGACGCTCTTATCTGCTACAAATTGGGAGAAATCAGCGGCCCAGATCACCTCATGTCCGAGTTGTCCCAGCGGTTCCAACACATTCTGAAATCCTAGTGCATATGTCTTGACCTTGTTTGTTACCATCAATATCTTCATACGTTAATCCTCTGTAAAAACCGCTTTGATACATATCTCCGTAGCACCTACACCATACTGTACGAACTCATCACGGAATCGCTTAGTGTTAGCACACTCCGCAGCGTAATCTACACTCTTGATTCGCTGTAGCAATTCACTTTCCGTCCGGCAGCTCTTATTGGGGTACTTTTCGTCTACTGCAAAATAAGTGCCGCGCTCTGCAAGATAGCTGTCATAATCGTATGCATAGCAGAAAATCGGGCGGCACAGAATCGAATAATCAAATGCGATAGCCGAATAGTCCGTAATCAAGATGTCAGCTGCAATCATTAGGTCATTGACCGCCGGATAATCGGATGCGTTACGAACAAAGTCATTATATTCTAAGCCAAGCACCTTTGTCGTCTGGTGGTGAGCACGGAAAAGGACTACATACTCATTTCCAAGTTCCTTCTGCCACTCATCAAAATGAATCGGCGGCTTGATAGCATAGGACTTGCCGCCATCCGTAGACTCACGCCAAGTCGGCGCATAAAGGATAACCTTTTTCCCATCCGGAATGCAGAGCTTCTTGCGCATTTCTTCCTTTTTATTTTCATCAGCAAGCCACAGTTCTTCATTGCGTGGCATACCACAACGAAGATAGCTAGACTCTCTCGCATTAAAAGCACTCTTGAAAACACGTTCATCATGGTCACCGGAAACCGTGAGGTAGTCCAGCGTATCAAAGTTATAGTCCTTACGACCGGGGCAGTCATTGCCGATATATTTAAGGGCAATACCATGCCATGTGTTCAAATAGACTTGGCTTTTTTTCTTAAACTTTAAACCACGCTCAATATTCGTATTGGTAATCCAATATTTAGCCTTCAGTGCCATCTTGAAGTAAGCAGGAGTATCAATCTTTACAGTCTCCAACTCCGGAAAATTTTCCGGATGCTCAAACGCCCAAACGCACCGATAGTCCTTGTACTCAGGGTGAGACTGCATATAGTCATTCAGAACCTTGGGACTATCATTAAAGTTTTTACCCATAAAAGAGACAAATAGAACCAGTCTGTCATCCGTTTTTAGGAACGTGCCCCATACTTTGAAAACAAAACTCATAATCACAACATACAGCTTCTGAATGAACTTGTTGTGTTTCAAAATGTAAATCAGTCTATCCCTCATGCTGTCTCACCTATGTTATTAGATTTCCTATTTCCCTGCTTTATTAGTAATTGCATTTCTAATTTGTGTGCTACTTGTGCTCTTTGTATAGGGGAAATAGACAATTTCCACTCCCTTGTCTTTGAAATATTCTTCGTACCTCTTAAAACGTTCTGTTCCCTTATAATCTGACCCCACGAAAAGTCGGTCATAATGCCACAAATCCCATGCATCCGCATCTTCTCGACAAGAATCGACCACCTTGTCTACATATTTACATGCTCCAACAATCGTTTTACGTTCCTCAAGCGGAATAAATGTTTCCTTTCCCTTCCATGCACCACTGTCATGGACTCCAACTATTAAATAGTCACATTGCTGTTTCGCTCTTTTGAGCAAGTTGAGGTGTCCCACATGAAACAAGTCAAATGTTCCAGAAAGATAGCCAATTTTAACTCTTTTCTTATTATCCAATCTCCCGGATTCTTTTTTGTATTGATAACTATGTAAACCATATTCGTGCGGATCATTATGATACCTTTCAAGAACACCCTTGAACGTTTTCTCATAATTCGGAATAAATCGAACATCCCGTGCAAAAAGATGTTTCACAATGTCATCTGCCAATACAGCAGTTTCCGTCAAATCATTTTTTCCGCCATAGAATCGGCTTCCTTTAAACGATGCCGGAGACACATCCAGTATTCGGTTAGTGGATCCATAAGCTTCCAGTTCGATGTTAACCGACTCAATAAATCGAACAACTGCAGCCTTAGCCGCAGCATAAACCGATGCACTGGGAGAAGACAACCATCCTGATATGCTCCCCATCACACCCGCATAGAAATTTTCTTTTGCAAGGATTCTTTCATAGAAAACACGTAAAATTTTAATAGTACTAACTGTATCAACCGTCAGTATTTTCTCGATTTCCGCGATATGATGGAATTGAAAATCTGCAATCCGTCCTATGCCTGCAGTAATCATTAGAATTTCAACGTCTTTGTCGTGCGCAAGATTTGTGTATAGTTCTTCATCAAAATCCAACAGATCAGAATGGTGATATTTCACCTTTTCCATATCAAGAACACCTTCCTCAGGTGGCAGACAATCACATATTTCCAGAGTATATCCACAATCAAGCAGTTTTTTACCGATTGCCAAACCAATACCATTACTGCCACCAATAAGTACTACCTTTTTATTGTTATTTTCCATAATCCCCATCCTTAATTATTTAGTGATAAAGCAGTAAAACTACTTTTCCTCATTAAAACAGCCCAGACTCATCTCAAAGAGTTTGAGCCGTTCTTTCTAAAGCTCTTATAATCTAGTAACTGTGTGAGCCACACATCATTCTCGCAACACAGTTAAGTGAACCACATCGTCAGTACAGATTTAGTGGTTGCGATCATCTACTCTGTGCCACTCGACCATACTGCCATGAAAACCTTTATACTTATGCCCGACGACACTCTCATTTACCATGAAAGCCCATCTTTTTATGACTGAAATCACTCATATCGCTATGAATGCCCACCAGTTTATTCCCGACAGCACCATACCTTTTCACTGAAAGCTCGCTTATTCGTGCCTGATAGCATCCCTTTGACTGGGTTGGGAGTCTCAATGATGTTGTCATCGCCCCCCTTGTTTATCCCTGGCCGCAAATTCTGGAAAAGCGTCAATTTCCACACTCGGAAATCAGCAAAAAATCGCAGAAAATCAATTGTTTTCTCCACTCATAGCGGTGGTTTGACCCTCGGAAACTCCCTCGGTGCTCTCCGGCATAAACAAAATCTTCACGGTCGCCAGCATGATTTTCAGATCCTCGATCAGGCTGGGATGCGCAATGTACATCAAATCCATCTGCAGCTTATCATACGGTGTCGTGTTGTATTTTCCGTACACCTGCGCATAACCGGTCAGACCAGCCTTGGCCTGAAGCCGCAACGCAAACTCTGGCATCTCTTCGCAATATTGGGCAGCGATCTCAGGGCGTTCCGGGCGTGGGCCTACAATGGACAAGTCTCCCTTCAAGATATTGAGAAGCTGGGGCAGCTCGTCCAGACGGCAGGCGCGGATGATATGACCGACCTTCGTGATACGGTCGTCTTTGTCACCAGTGGAAAGACGCGCCACACCGTCTTTTTCGGCATCCACACGCATGGAGCGGAACTTCAAAATCTCGAACGGTTTGCCGTCTTTGGTAAGGCGAACCTGCTTGTAAAAAGCCGGGCCACCATCGGACTTGACGGCAATAGCCGTAATCAGAAACAACGGACTCAGGATAACCAGTGCTGCCAGTGAGATCACAATGTCCATTGCCCGTTTCACAAACAGAAATTCCGGGCTTGCCATATAGCGACCCACACGCAGCATGGGCAGATGGAACATATGCATCGGCTGGGCACCGCTCATAATCACATCTCCCACACGAGGGATCACAAACACATTGATGCCCTGTCCCACACAGTATTTTAGGATGATATTGCGCTCATGGCTGTGGACACCGCTGATGAACACGCTCTGCATTCCATCCAGTAGGCTCAGGTCGTTCAGGCATTCCTCAACGTTCAAGGTCATCTTGACATCGTATTTTTTTGAAAGACCGTACTCATTGATGAGTTTTTCCAATCCATGACGAACATCATAAACGACTGCAGTCGGCTGGGCCTGGAACGTATTAAAGTACCATCCATGCGCCAACTTCGCCCAGATTGAGGCCATCAGGATCTGTCCGGCAATCGCTGCGATGCCCGGCAGAAGATTGCAGAGCCGCCGGGCCATCAGGCAGATGACAATGTACAGAATGCCATCGGTTGCCATGGCTGCCAGTACCTGTCCGTAGATCAGCTCTGAAATGCGCTGCAAAGACATCCAGAACGCATCGTAGACTTTACCTAACAGAAAGAACAACACCGCAAACAGACCGATCATGGCCCAGTTGCCCTTCCAACCAAACTTTGCATAGACCTGATACGAATAATACAGCTCCCAACAAAGTGCAAACGGAATTGTGATCATTACCAAATCGATAATTTTTACGATCTTCAACATCACATCATGCTGAAATTTTGACATAATACCCCAATAACTCCTTTAGTTGTTCTTTTTGTTTTTTACTTAACTTTTCCGGCTCGTCTTGCAGCAACCGCTTCTGGTTGTATATCCACCGGCCAAGCCAGATGCCATCCGCAGTCTTATATTTCGCCGGAATCTCCAGATTTCCATATTGCTTTTTATATTCCTGCGCCAGTTCGTACCGGTGCTGCCACGGGTCAGGTTTCTCCCACTGCATTCCGATGGCATCCAACAACTCAATGCGCTCTTGTGATAAGATTGCATTGCTCTTCTCCGGATTCCGATATGCATACTGCTGCCGCCGCACCCATTTTCCAAGGGCATAGCCCTCCGGCGAAACATAGGCCACCGGAATGTCAAGGTTTCCATTTGCCTCAAAATACCGTTTCGCTGCCTGATAAACCTCATTCCACTGTCGGTCATTACGGTTTCCCCAATAGATTCCTATTTTTTCCAGACGGCCGATTTGGTCTTGGGAAAGCATTTCTTTTGCATATGCCGTCCTCTGATTCAAAATCCACGCACCCAGCTTTTCGCCCTCTTCAGTCGTGTAATTGACAGGAACATTCAAGTCGCCGTGCCTGGCGGCATAATTCATAGCAAGTGCATATCCCTGTTCCCACTTGGCATCAAATACGCTCCATATCATTCCCAACTGATCCAGTTGTCGAATGCGCTCTTCCGTCAGCTTTCCATCGTTTCGGCGTTTCCGCGCATTGTTGATCCACTTTCCCAGAGGATAGTCATCTTTCGTTTTGTATTTCGCCGGGACCTGCAAATTCCCAAATTGTTCCCGAAATTTTCGTGCCTCTTCCAGGCCGTGCTCCCATGCGGCATCGTTGCGGTTGCCCCACTTCATGCCGATGCTGTCCAGCCGTGCGATTTGCTGTTCGGTCAAGTTCCCCGAAATCTGTCCCGCACGGACACGGCGCTGTGTCGTCAGCCACTCGCCAAGACTCAGTCCCGCAGGAGTGGTATAACGTTTTGGAATATTCAGGTTGCCATGCTCCGCATAGTAAATGCTTGCTTCCGAAAAATAATGATCCCAACTGGAAGAAAGGCTTGCCTGCAACTGCTCAAACAGTACCCGGCAGTCATGCACCTGCTCAACAACCTCGAACCGCTCGGTGACGATCTTATCGCCCTCACCGTTGGCATAGAGCCGATGGACTGCCTCCTGCATCTCGCCTTGCAGACCCGCAATGCTGCATAGTCCTTCGAAGTTGTTGACAACATCGAGGATAAGTGGAGCGGAATTATCCCCCGCAGTTAGTGCACGGCCAATCTGCTGCTTGTAGATGGTGGGTGAAATGGTGGGCCGGAACAGGATGACACCTGAAATGCCTTCTACATGAACTCCCTCGTTGAGCATGTCGATGCAAAACAGCAGCTTCAGGCGGTCACTTTCATCGGCCTTGAAATCGGCAAAAGCCTTGTCTGTACCAGGGTCATCGGAATAAGCTTCGTACACCGCCACTTCCGCATTCACCTTTGCAAACCACTCCGGCACATGGGACACCATCTCGTCCATGTGCTCCTTGTTGGCGCAGAACACGATGTACTTTCCAGACTTGTTCGTGATATGATGTTCAAAAACCTTGTCTAATCCATCTGCTTGTTCCAAGGCGCGGCGCAGGGCATCCAGATATTTTTGATTTACGTCCTGAATCTCAGCAGAACGCAGATTATCCACTCTTGTCTGATAGCGTGCCAAGTCTTTCTGGTACTGATAGACGGTGGTCACATAGTTCGGAGCAGGCAAAATACCCCTGACGATTGCTTCGCCAAGGGTCATGTCGCTCGCAACACGGCCATCAAAAAGCTCTTCGGCCATGTCACGGTTATTATCCAGATACCGGACATTTGTCGCCGTCAGCCCCAGCAGTTTTGCCTCCGGGCATAACTTTAACAAAGCCACCGTGCTTTCGCCCCAACATTCCGCACCGGCACGGTGGAATTCATCGAGTATAATATAGGCAGGTTTCTGCGCTGCGATATCATCCAGTTGCGCCTGGGTGCAGCACATCAGTTTGGCGTAGGTATAAAAGTGAACGTTTGCCAACGGAAAATCCGGGTCGTTCCTTTTCAGGCTCTCCAGCTGTGTCTTGAAGATATATTCACTGGGAGAAAGCCAGATCACGACCTTCTCCGGGTTGTCCTCGATCAGCTTGAACGCAATGTAGCTCTTTCCAGTGCCGGTCGGGTGGACAATGGCGGCCTTGCCATACTGCTCCATCATCCAGACTGCCGCATGATATGCTTTCTCGTTGTGTTCAAACAGACGCAATGCCACCTTGTTCACCCCTTTCCGCAATAAAGGAGTATCCTTCACAGTGAAAATGGAGGGCCATGGACAAAATATGGCGCTATTCTATCAGATTTTGCGCCTTCCTGCCCCTCATAGACACCTGATGGGAAAATATCCGATTCATCTCCCGGCGCTTTCGGGTCAGGTCAGAGTGCACATAGCGCTGCAAGGTGATGTTGGCGTTGGCGTGTCCCAACAATTCGCTGAGGGTCTTTACATCGCACCCAGCCTGCAGGCAGGTCGTTGCAAAGGTGTGGCGCAGTGCGTGCGGGCGCACTTGACGGACAGTCGCCTGCTTCAGATACGCTTTGATGCTTTTCCGATAGCAGCGAGGTTCGGTTGGCTTGGACTCGCTGCCGGACAGGAACCAGGCAGCATTGCTGGCGCTTCCGCGCAGCTTTTTCAGCATAATAAGCAGCTGATTCGGGATTGGAATTTCCCGGCGGGAGGTGCGGGTTTTAGGCGTTTGAATGACTACCTTTGTATGACCGTTTCCACAGGAAATTCGGCAGACCGTCCGATTGATGTTCAGCGTGCCGAGTTTCAGGTCAAAATCGCCCCATTGCAGGCCGCAGATCTCACCAATTCGGAGCCCCAATTCCAGCCCCAGTAGTAAGCCGATTTTGCGAGGCGTAGGGTTCGCCTGTACATATTGATGAAGTCGCTGCTGTTCCGCCGGGGAGAGAGGCGCAGAAATTTTGTCGATGGCTTTTGGCAGCGCAACTTCCAGCTCCATTGGACGAATCAGGCGTAAATGAGTGGCATATTTGCAGATGCGACGCAGCATCGAGAGGCATTCTCGGGCAGAGGAGTTTCCCAGTGGCTTGTGTCCGGCATCTGTGGGCGTGATGATTTGCTGCATAGCCTGCTCCAGAAAGCTTTCCTCAAGGGATGCAACGGGCACTTTGCTCAAAACCGGAAGAAGATACTTGTGCAGTGTGTACGAATAATGCGCATAGGTAGATTCTTTTATACTGTTCCGCAGGGAATGCAGCCATACCTCGGCCAGTGCTTCAAAGGTCAGGTCAGTTCGATTCAGGTTGTAAAAGCCCGCCTCGGCTTTCCTTTGAATCAGCACCCGTTTGACCTCCACATAGGCCGTTCCGTAAACGTAACCCCACTGGATCTTCCCCTCCGGTGTGCGTGCCTTGATGTACCTGCCTTCCCACCGACCGTCCTTACGCTTGCGAATGTTTTCTCCCCGTCGCGCCATCGCTGTTTCCTCCTGCTGTTTAGACCCTCATCTGACCCCTTATTTTCTCAATCCTCGTTTACAGCTGGAATTATTATACAGAACTGGGCATGACACAAAAACAGTCCGGCCTTCGCGATGTTTTTTCAGGGTCAAATGTGATACATTTATGATGATTTCTATTGAATCCCAGATATAACCATGATAAAATAAGATGAGATTATAGACAACGATGTCAAAGGAACGGTATCCTCCATTTTCACTGTGGAGGATACCTTTTTGTTAAATATATTCTTTGTCGTTACGCAGCCACGTATTCTCTATAGCATGAAATACTTTCATGATATACGCAGCTGCGTACGCAAAACTGCACGAACTTCTGTACCATCACATTGAGGTGAATTTCATCATGACAGTAAAAGATGCCGTTGCCAAACGCTTTGAACAGCTCTGCGACCAGCGGGAAATGCGTCCAAACGAGTTGGCGATCCGCGCGGGTGTGACACCATCTACGGTGTATAGCATGCTTAATCCATCCCGGCAACGTGTATCCATCGCTACCATTAAAAAGCTTTGTGATGGGCTTGATATGACCCTCGGCCAATTCTTCTCTTGCCCGCTGTTTGACGAACTTGATCAGGAAATTCAATAAAGCACAACAAAGGGACCTCCCCATGCAGAATCGAAACGAAACCACATGAGGAGGTCTTCTATGTCCATTTTTGACTTTTTTGAATCTGGGGAAATAAAACTGTTCCTTTGTCCTTCTGACGCAGCGCCACCTTCTCAATTTTTAACTACCCCCGATATACATACAACAAAACCATGCTGCTCACCATCGAGTAACATGGTTTTCCTATCGGGCTATATGTTATTGTGTGCATTTTTTCGTGCAGTTACTATAATATCGACACGCATTTTTGCACACTTTCATATCACTTACTCCAGTTCGACAAGCGTCCAAACTGTCTTAAAGCGCCATTTTCCTGATGTCGCTCTTGTTGACTCGATTGTCACTCCATACTTTTGAAGTTCACGATTCAGAAGCAACTTGCCAATCGTCTCTTTGCTCGAACGTCCTTTTACTGGCACTATGCAAAGGACACGCAGCAGAGCCACTTTCAGATCTTCCTTCAGCATTGGCTCATTCAAGTGCTCAGCAATATAGGCAGACGCATCCTCTGACTTATATTCCGGAACAGGACCACCCAAATCACCCCGAACCATACTAAGAATCGCATCATGGTAACCCTTTTGCAGCATTTCCAGTGCGACGCTTTTCTGATACCGGAAGAGCATCTCCTTCATCTCGTTGATGTGGTACTCTCCTGTTCGATGGTCGTAATCCAAAACGGACTCTTCCCCGATTCGGTTATTCACATCCGGCTGCTCCAGAAACTTTTCCCAAGCCTCACCACCTGTACGATAGCAAAGCGCCGGTTCGAGATTCTAGTTTGCCTCTTTAAGGCGTGTTTCCAGTTCCCGCATTCCTTTACCGCGTAGATACAGCTTACAAGTGTCGTTTTCATTCAATGGACGCTTTCGGCCAATTTCCTGAATTACTTCCATGGGCAGCCACTGCTCAATGAAGATATGCTTGACCTTCTCATCTTTGATGTCAACTCCATTGTAGAGGACCGTTGTTGTAAAGAGGATTCGCTTCAAGAGCTTTCCGTCACGGACACAATCATACAGCGCATCCATAGAGCCGTGCTTGTTGTTACCAGAGCAGTAATAGGCGGCCGTATCACCGTATATCAGCCTCATTCTTTCAAGTGTGGCATAACTCGTCACGAAAACGACCGCTTTTTCACCCGATGGAATGGAGTCCAAAAGAGCCTTGCGTTCAGCATCCCGATAGTAAAATCGAATTTCTGAGATGCACGATTTTCTTCTTGGGATTCGGTAGTAGTTCTCTGGAGAAAGCGTTCCCTCCTCTTTCCACTTCTGAATCAAGAAGTCCATCGTGGCACTCATATAGATCACTGTTTTACACGAAACCAACTGCTCGATGCACTGGTACGCCACGTTTGTCTTGTGGTTGAATTTAGCGTCATTCACAAAATAATGAGCTTCATCACAGACAATATAGGTATAGCAGCGTTTGATGTGTTCCAGCGTCCTCTCTGGGTCTTCCTGATAGTCTTTCTGGAGCTTCTGGTAGGTCTAAACATCGATGAATTCAAACCTCAGGCACTCTCTCATCGCCCAGTTGATTAAGTCCAATTCCCGGAAATCCCTTTTAACTCCATCACCCAAAACAGCTTGGACTATTTGTTCCCACAGTGCTTTTCGGTTGCAGAGATACAGAATCCGCTTTCGTCCCTCCACCTCAAATCTGGGGCAGCTTGTTACATTTCTCTTCAGCAGGTCTATGATGGCAGTCGTCTTGCCTGCACCGGTTCCTGCATCGATTACATAGCGGCCAACTCCCCAGCCTGATATAGCCTCCCCGATTGCCTGTGAAACATAGTAAATGTCTTCCGGCTGTACAGGAGCCTTTTGCTCGAGGATCATTTTTGAAATTTGCGCGTCTTCCATCTACCGTAATTGCTCAGCCAAAGTGTCTGCTTGTTGCTTTACCGCCGGGCATTGATAGTGTGTAGCTTCATTCTGTTCAATACCCAGACCAGATAAGTTGCCAAGCAATTCTGTCGCCTTAGCAGTTATTGTAGAAGGTATTTTCTCATTCTGTGTTCCCACAATTTAAACCTCCATCTCCCACCGGGTCATTATCTCTCAGATACTTCTGCCAACGGTAGAATTCTTTCCACTCCATATTCCATTCAACTCCACTGACCGCTTGAACAATCTCCTCCCTGATCTGCTGCACCTCATCCGATGTAGGCATTCTCCCGTTTGCCTTGATATCCCGGATCGTCAGCCTCAGTGCAGAGTTCAGCGCGTCAATCATCCGTGTGTGATAGGTAGCATTCTCAAAGCCGAGTCCTCCTGCTCGTTTTTCGTGAGCCTTCTTAACAGTCTAGGAACTCAGATTTGCGTCAAGATAATATTTACCATATAATCTTATCATTGTATCCTCCTTCTGCACCGCCATAGGTGCAACCTATATTATATGTATATCTGCTTCTGACCCTTGATGGTCAGCAACACTCATCCGTCGTAGAGCCATGGCGGTCCACGACCTTTGACCTACGGTCCTCTTCTCATCCCCATACCCTCCAAAATATTGTTTCCTGATGCGCTGCTATCAGCAGCCATTCCGAGTTTATATAGTTGTTTTTAAAATTTGTTTCAAACCATTACGTTGTATCAATCATATCACGTATTTCACATAAAGTCAACTGTATTGGCATCTATTTATGCAGATTTTTATACAATCCAAGCTTTTTCACCTTTTTTATATCAAGTCACCTTACGATTCTAAGTTGGAGAGCGCTGTCATCCAGTAGCCCTTTCTGCCTGCCAGGCCCACCCGAACATTCCGGATCAGCTTCGTCTTTGCCAAGCTGCTTCGAGCCTTATCATAGGTGCTCTTACTGCATTGAACTTGCTCCATGACCGCCTTCTGAAGCTCGTCGCTCGCCATCTGACCTGTTGGTGCTCTGCCTAAAATCGACACGATCATCTCCTGCACCGATCTATCCTTCCCGGTCGACTGGATAAGCGTTTCGTTGACAAAGTCGCTATCCTTCCGATCTGTGTTCGAGTCAAAAACCGCCTTTGCCGTTGAGATTGCGCCCGCCTTCACCTCTTCGATCGTAAAGAGCGCCGTCTCCGCCGGGCAAGCATTACTGGACTTCTCATGGGAGACATAGACCTTGCCTTCGTTCTTTGTCCGTCCCATCAGCAGTACGCTGCGTGCTCCGTCCCAGAGATCCGTCGAGCCGCTCAATCTCTTCCGACCTGATGCGCTCGTACCTTTATTGGTATGCATCACCAACATCACCGCAAACCCATGCTGTCTTGCCTTGGTCCTTAGCAGCGTCGTTGCCTCTCGCATCTTCGTTCGGCTGTTCATATTGGCCTTTGGAGACAGAAACTGCTGGATCGGGTCAAAGATCACAAGCGCAGGTCTCACTGCAATGATCCGGTTCAATGTTGTGGGATTGTCAAGGTATGGCATCTCACCAGTCTCTGCCCAATAGGTTCCCGGATCGATTGCCCGGACCTTTTCAGAGTCCGCTCCTGCCGCCTCCAAACGTGGCTTCCAGACTGCATCCATTTGGTCCTCTCCGCTAAAGATAATCACCGTTCCAGTGTTCGTCGGGCGATCAGGGAAGAAGCCAGACGTCTCGCCAGTTGTCACATAGGCAATCATCTGGGCAAGGTACAGTCCTTTTCCAACACCGCCGTCACCTCCAAGCAGCGTCAGTTCACCCCGTGGGACCACGCCTGGGATCACCCACTCAATGGGCTTGACCTTGATCTCGCTCATTTTCCGGAACACGCCGCCATCTGCGCACAGCTCCACTTGGGTCCCCTCGTTCTGGTCAAGAGAGGCACTCGTCACCATCGGGATCATGAGCGGTGCCGCCTCTCCGCCAAGTGGACTTTCGATCAGTTTTTTCTGATTTTCCATTGTTTGTTCTCCTAACTTTAAATTTTTAGATAAAAAAAGAGACGCACAAAAAGATAGAGCCCCCAAGCCGCACTCTTACCGTACACCGGCAGAATACAGCCTCTTAGGAACTAGCCTATCTAATCATGCGTCTCGCCTTGGGCAGGGACGTCCATCCGTCTGGGTGAGGCTCAGTATCCTGAACCTCGACGAACAGATAAAATATGTTACGCAGTTCACCACTGTGAGTCCGCGTAATTGCCCCCGATGACATCATCTTCACTTCTAAGCTTCATACTAAACTTCCCGGAGGTGGAGATATTATAGCACCGTTCACAACAATTGTCACGCTTAATTTTGTAAACTCTTTATGAACATTCTCTTCGGCATTGATTATCCCTATCCCCTTTCAGCTTTACAACAACCTCTCAACTTTTCAATTTTGCATCCATCTGTTTATATCGTACATTCGTTTAATTTCTTCAATATTTCAATTTTGTAACCTCACAGGTTCATCAGGGGGCTGGTCTGGGTGCCGCGATCCACTATGTCCTTATCCTTGATGCCAAGCAGGTACCGCTGCGTGATCATGATATTGACGTGCCCCATCAAGCGGGATACACTGTACAGGTCCAAGCCGTTTTTCAGCTGCATCTGGGCGAAGGTGTGGCGGCAGGTATGCGGACTGACGCGTACCGAGGGCGACACTCCCACCTCTTTTGCCGCATGCTTCAGCATCCGGGCAACCGCTTCATCCGTCAAAGGCTTCCCGTTCTTGCTGAGAAACAGGTTCTTATGGCGACTGGGGTATTCCTTTAAATAGGCATCCCGTAGGGTGCGATACTTCATCAGCTGCTTGGACAGCGCAGGCGACTTTGGCACCACCCGTTCCTTGCTGCCCTTGCCATGCTTGACCAGAATATAGTCCGGTTTGATATCTTCCGGCTCCATCAGGATCATCTCATTGCAGCGCATCCCGGTATCGAACAGTAACATAATACAGAAATTCATTGCGGAGATCCTTCAAACACATAAAAAACACCCTTCCTTTCACGGAAACCCGCAAAAGGAAGGGTGTTGAACTCATTATCCTATTGTCGTACCAATCGCAGCATGTTCGTACCAGAAAGGTCAACACAAGCTGTTACTTAGCACGACACCTCAAGCACTTTTGAGCGTAGGAACGCGATCAGCAGTTCTCAGCGAAGTACTTAATGGTACGGACCATCTGAGAGGTATAGGAGTTCTCGTTGTCGTACCAGGACACGACCTGAACCTGATAGGTGTCGTCGT
>ENA-OUQI01000135-OUQI01000135.1-human-gut-metagenome-genome-assembly--contig:-NODE-135-length-69175-cov-10.671296_pt1 | contig 69175 bp, 58 predicted proteins | sample MGYA00237953_ERZ548840 | MGnify/ENA primary metagenome ERZ548840 (study PRJEB26490, sample SAMN05194690) | human gut metagenome | biome: terrestrial biome; feature: human-associated habitat; material... | reverse complement strand
ACGAACTGCGTAAGCACGGTTCGGGATTTACGGGCGGCAAGCAGCGCATTATGGCTCTGTACCAGACCCAGCCTGACCGCAATCTCCGTGCCAAGGCACTGGCAAAAGAGTACGGCATCGGTGGGCACTCCCACGATTTTCTGGACGGAAGCAGAGGTTTTGTGAACCACGACTGGAAGGGTTTGGAATTCGACCATTACCCCGACCACCAGAAAATCACCCTGAAATGGGCGCAGGTGGAGCAGTATATCGACCTGATGATCCAGTCCGACCGCTACCTGACGGATGAAGAAAAGGAGCAGTGTACCACTGTACAGGAAGAAAACGGCTACAAAGTCGGTGACGATGTAATGGTTGATTTGCCCACTGGAACCATCGAGGGCACCATTGGCTATATCGGCGAAACGGATGTTCGCATCGACACCAGCGCACACGGACAGTCGTGGGATAACGAAGTTATCAACAAACGACAATTCGAGGACGGTCTGCGGCAGAATAAACCTAGCCAGCGTGTGGATGAAATGCTGGAGCAGGCAGAAACCATCTACAAGGAATCCGAGGTGCCGGAATATGAGCGTTTTTCTGTCCGTGAAGTGGTCGGAGGTACGTCCCAGCTTTTTGCTATCTGGGATGATCTCAATGAGGGCTACTATGCAAATGACAACGGAATGGCGCAATTTCCAGACAAGGAGCAGGCCGAATCCTATTGCACCGCTTTGAAAAAAGAGACGGATGAACGAACCGCCGCCGATTGGCTTGCAGTGGAAAAGGCAAAGTTTTTGGCGGAAAATGAACCTGTTCTCGCTCTCCCAAAAGAGCGTGATTACCGTGTGGGCGATACAATCCGTCTGGACGGTAAGGATTTTACGGTCGAAACTGTCGGAACTCTGAACATCCAGCTTCGTGACCCGGATGAGGTCTATCCGGTTGCCCGCTCGGAAAGCAAGGAAAATCTGGAACGGCTGCTGCGCCAGCCGGGCAACATCCATCTGCACAACCTGACGGTCAATCTCACTCCTGCGCCGGAGCCTGCCGGGAACTTCCGCATCACGGACGACCATCTGGGCGAGGGCGGCGCAAAGCAGAAGTATGCCCGGAACATTGAAGCCATCCGCACCCTGTTCAAGCTGGAAGAGGAGCACCGGGGTGCCACCGCCGAGGAGCAACAGGTGCTTTCCCAGTATGTGGGCTGGGGCGGTCTGGCAGACGCTTTTGACCCCAACAAGGAAAATTGGTCTGCCGAGTACACCCAGCTGAAAGGACTGCTCTCTGAGGATGAATACGCCGCCGCTCGCGCTTCTACTCTGAACGCCCACTACACCAGCCCCACCGTGATCCGTGGTATCTATGATGCGGTGGAGCGTATGGGGTTCCAGTCTGGCAGCATTCTGGAGCCGTCCATGGGCGTAGGCAATTTTTTTGGAATGCTACCCACCAGCATGGCAGACAGCCGCCTGTATGGCGTGGAACTGGACAGCATCACCGGGCGCATTGCGAAAAAACTGTATCCGCAGGCTGACATTACTGTGGCTGGCTTTGAGACCACCGACCGCCGTGATTTTTATGACCTCGCTGTGGGCAACGTGCCCTTTGGTCAGTACAAGGTCAACGACAAGGCGTACAACAAACTTGGTTTTAGCATCCACAATTATTTCTTTGCAAAAGCCATCGACCAAGTGCGTCCGGGCGGCATCGTTGCCTTTGTCACATCTCGCTACACCATGGACAGCAAGGACAGCACCGCTCGCAAGCACATGGCAGAGCGTGCCGATTTGCTGGGGGCCATTCGTCTGCCCAACAACGCTTTCCGTGCCAACGCTGGCACGGATGTTGTCAGTGACATCATCTTTTTGCAAAAACGTGACCGCCCCATTGACCATGAGCCGGACTGGGTGCAGTTGGGCAAAACGGAAGATGGCTTTGCCATCAATCAGTATTTCGTAGACCACCCGGAAATGGTTCTAGGTGAACTGACGATGGAAAGCACTCAGTACGGCAAGGAAGAATGTACTGTGCGCCCCATAGAGGGTGCGGTGCTTGAAGACCAGCTTGCCGAGGCGGTACAGCACATCGAGGGACAGTACACTGCCGCCGAGGTGGATGCTCCCGACATTGCCGAGGAGGAAAACGCCCGGCGCACCCTGCCTGCCGACCCGGAGGTGAAGAACTTTTCCTACACCGTGGTGGACGGCGAGGTGTTCTACCGGGAAAATTCCGTGATGACGCAGGTGGAGCTGTCCGATACCGCCAAGGGGCGTGTCACCGGTATGGTGGAGCTGCGGCAGATCGTCAACGACCTGATTCAGCAGCAGTTGGAGGATTACCCTGATGCTGACATCAAGGCAACGCAGGAGCGTTTGAACACTGCCTATGATGCCTTTACCGCAAAGTACGGTCTGCTGAACGACCGCAAAAACGGGCGGTTGTTTGAGCAGGATTCCTCCTACTATCTGCTCTGTTCGCTGGAAAATCTGGACGAGCAGGGACAGCTCAAGAGCAAGGCTGCGATGTTCACCAAGCGCACCATTCGCCCAGAGTGCACCATCACCAGTGTGGACACCCCCAGCGAAGCGTTGGCGGTGTCCATCGGAGAGCACGGCAAGGTGGACTTGCCCTATATGGCAGAGCTGCTGGGCACGCCCGGTGACTATGGGCGCATTACCGCAGAACTCTCCGGCGTGATCTTCAAAGACCCTGCCGCCGACCCCACCGACCCGGAAGCGGGCTGGCAGATGGCAGACGAGTACCTGTCCGGGGATGTCCGGGCAAAGCTGCGGATGGCGCAGTTTGCCGCCGAGACCAACCCGGAGTTTGCCGTTAATGTGGAGGCACTGACCAAGGCGCAGCCCAGAGAGCTGGAAGCCTCCGAAATTGATGTGCGCTTGGGTGCAACGTGGCTGGACCCGGATATTATCCAGAAGTTTATGACCGAGACCTTCCAGATTCCCTACTATCTGCGCCATGCAGTCAAAGTGCGGTACTCGCCGTATACCGCCGAGTGGCGTGTGGAGGGCAAGACTGCCACCGGGCGGAGTGACATTATTTCGTCCGAGACCTACGGCACCAGCAGAGCCAACGCCTACAAGATTCTGGAAGAGACCTTGAACCTGAAAGACGTCCGCATCTACGACACCATTGAGGATGCCGAGGGCAAACCGAAACGTGTGCTGAACAAGCGGGAGATCATGCTGGCACAGCAGAAACAGCAGGTCATCAAGGATGCGTTCGCCAACTGGGTCTGGCAGGACCCCCAGCGGCGCATTGCGCTGGTGAAACAGTATAACGAGCTGTTCAACTCCACCCGCCCCCGTGAGTATGACGGAAGCCACATCAAATTCGTGGGTATGAACCCGGAGATCACCCTCCGAGAACACCAGCGCAACGCCATTGCTCATGTGCTTTACGGCGGTAATACGTTGCTTGCACACGAAGTGGGCGCAGGCAAGACCTACGAAATGGCGGCATCTGCCATGGAAGCAAAACGCCTTGGTTTGTGCCAGAAATCGTTGTTCGTAGTGCCCAACCATTTGACAGAGCAGTGGGCATCGGAGTTTCTGAACCTCTATCCAAACGCCAAGCTGTTGGTCGCACGGCGCAAGGATTTTGAAACTGCCAACCGCAAAAAATTCTGCGCCCGCATCGCCACCGGGGACTACGATGCCGTCATCATCGGACACAGCCAGTTTGAACGAATCCCGCTGTCCTTTGAGCGGCAGGAGCGCATTATTCAGGAGCAAATTTATGAAACGCTTGCCGCCATCAACGAGCTGAAAGTCCACGCAGGCGAGAATTTCTCCATCAAGCAGATGGAAAAGACCCGGAAAACGCTGGAAACCAAGCTGGAAAAACTGCGCTCCGATGAGCGTAAGGACGATGTAATTACCTTTGAGCAACTGGGCGTTGACCGCCTGTTTGTGGACGAGTCACACGCGTTCAAAAATTTGTTCCTCACAACAAAAATGCGTAATGTCGCAGGATTATCCACCAGTGAAGCACAGAAATCCAGCGATATGTTCGGCAAGTGCCGCTATCTGGACGAGATCACCGGCGGACGTGGCGTGGTGTTTGCGACCGGCACCCCGGTGTCTAACTCCATGACCGAGTTGTACACGGTCATGCGGTATCTGCAATACAGCACCTTGCAGCAGAAAAAGCTGACCCACTTCGACTGTTGGGCATCCACCTTTGGTGAGACCACCACAGCCATCGAGCTTGCCCCCGAAGGTACAGGGTATCGGGCGAGGACGAGATTTGCCAAGTTCTTTAATCTGCCGGAACTGATGTCCATGTTCAAGGAGGTTGCGGACATTAAAACCAGTGACCAGCTCCACTTGCCTGTGCCGGAAGCAAAGTTTGAGACCGTGGTGGCAAAGCCGTCCGAAATTCAAAAGGAGATGGTGCAGGAGCTGAGCAAGCGTGCCGCCCGCATCCACTCCGGCACGGTGGATGCCTCCGAGGACAATATGCTGTGTGTCACCAACGATGGGCGCAAGATTGGCTTGGACGTGCGCCTGATGAACCCCATGCTGCCGGACGACCCCAACAGTAAGTTAAACGTCTGTGTGCAGAATGTGCTGAAAATCTGGGAGGAGGGCAAAGACCAGAAGCTGACCCAGCTTTTGTTCTGCGACCTCTCTACCCCGAAAGACGATGGCAACTTCAACGTCTACGAGGATATTCGCAAAAAGCTGATTGCCGCCGGTGTGCCGGAAAACGAGATCGAGTTTATCCACAACGCCGACACCGAAGCAAAAAAGGCAGCATTGTTCTCCAAAGTACGCTCCGGCGATGTGCGCGTCCTGCTGGGCAGCACGGCAAAAATGGGCGCAGGAACCAATGTGCAGCAGCGTCTTGTGGCAGTGCATCATCTGGATGTCGGCTGGAAACCCAGTGATATGACCCAGCGCAATGGTCGCATCATCCGGCAGGGCAACATGAACAAGGAAGTCAAGGTGTTCAACTACGTCACCGAAGGCACATTTGATTCGTACTTGTATCAGACCCTTGAGAATAAACAGCGGTTTATCTCGCAGATTATGACCAGTAAATCCCCGGTGCGCTCCTGCGAGGATGTGGACGAGCAGGCGCTTTCCTATGCGGAGATCAAGGCGTTGTGTGCCGGAAATCCTCTCATCAAGGAGAAGATGGACTTGGACGTGCAGGTGGCGAAGCTGAAGGTGCTGAAAGCTGACCACCAGAGCCAGAAATTCCGTCTGCAAGACAAGCTGCTGACCAAGTTCCCGGCTGACATTCAGGAAGCGAACGCCCACATTGCCGGGCTGAAAGTCGATGCACAGCTTGCCGCCGCCCACCCGCAGGGCAAGGAGGAGTTTTGCGGCATGGTCATCAAGGGCGTTGCCTACGATGAGAAAAAGATCGCCGGTGAACGTCTGGTTCTTGCCTGTTCCGAGCTGCCCAACGCCGAGGAGAAAGTCATCGGCAACTACCGGGGCTTTGAGCTTTCTCTGCGGTTCGATGCTTTCCGCACGGAGTATCAGGCACTTTTGAAAGGGCAGCGAAAGTACACGGTGCCTTTGGGCAACGACCCGCTGGGCAACATCATCCGTCTGGATAATTCCCTGAACAGCTTCCCGGAGCGCATCACCGCCGCCGAGAATGAGCTGACCACCCTGCATCAGCAGCAGGCGGCGGCGCAGGTCGAGGTGGAAAAGCCGTTCCCGCAGGAAGAGGAACTGGCGCAGAAATCTGCACGGCTGGCCGAGCTGAATGCACAGCTGGATGTGGACGAAAAACAGCATGATGAGCCGGAACAGGAAGAACCGAAAAAGGAGGATGCCCCGCGCCCCTCTGTGCTGGCTGCGCTGGAAGATAAGGCTGATAAGGTAGAACCCGTCAAACCGTTCAAATCTTATTTCGACAAGGAGGAACGATAACGTGCGGAATCGGGAGTACCGATTGTTTATTCGTGTCACCGCAGAAGAACGGCATCGCATCTGTGAAAAAATGTATGGCATGGGGATTCACAGCCTGAGTGCCTATATCCGCAAAATGGCGCTGGATGGGTATTGTCTGAACCTTGATCTGCCACAGCTGCGGAAGATGTCCTACCTTCTTCAGAATTGCAGCAATAATCTGAATCAGATGGCGAAGCGTGTCAATGAAAGCAATCAGCTGTATGCCGCAGACCTTGAGGACTTGCGCACCCGGCTGGATGAGCTGATTGAGATTGGTCGGCAGATCCTTTCTCGGCTGGCAGAGCTCTAAAATTTTCCCCGCAGTTGGAGGACTGTGGGGGTACATAAGGGTTGACATCCTTGCAAGGCAGATGTCGATACCTTTATAATAGGGGCGAAAAAGAAAGGTTGGTGTCTGATATGAGGTTTTTGTTCAAGATGATGCTTGCCCCAATCTCTCTGTTCGTGGCTTTTCTGGCTTTGATGGCAAAGTGGCTTCTTACTCTGTCCAGCTATGTTGTCGCGCCGTTGATGCTGTATATTTTCGGCTGCGGCATCTACACCGTCTACCGCCAGACTTGGGATCAGTTCCTGATTCTGCTGGTTGCTGAATTTCTCTGCTTTGTCCTTTTTGTCGGCGCAACTGCGATGGTGGAGGGCGTTGAACGATTCAGCGGCTGGCTCCGGGACGTTATTTGATTTTGAATCTTCTGCCGCCTTCGGGCGGCTTTTTCGTTGAAGGGGGGATCTGCTCTGGCCGCTACTCGTCTGATTGCACTGCATCAGCACAAAGGAAAATCTATTGCCGCCTGCCTGAAAGACCGCACCGGCTATGCGCAGAATCCCGACAAGACTGAAAGGGGCGAACTTGTCAGTAGCTATCAATGCAGCCCGCTTACCGTGGATGAGGAGTTTATGCTCACAAAGAAGCTGTACGAGCAGGCCACCGGGCGCAGCCAGAAAAGCAATGTGATTGCCTATCAGATACGGCAATCCTTCCGGCCCGGTGAAATCACAGCAGCGGAAGCAAATCAAGTTGGCTACGAATTGGCCTCCCGATTTCTGAAAGGCAAACACGCTTTTATCGTCGCCACCCATACCGACCGGGAGCATATCCACAATCATATTATCTATAACTCGACCGCTTTGGATGGCACCCGGAAATTTCGGGATTTTTTCTTCTCTGGGCTGGCAGTGCAGCGATTGAGCGACCTGATTTGTCTGGAGCATCAGCTCTCCGTAATTGAAAAGAAGCCTTACCGAGAACGGCAGAAGCGCATCACTTACCCGCCAAAGGAAAGCAACCGCGACCGGCTGTGCAGTGTCATCGACGAAATTTTGCAGCAGAAGCCCACCGACTACGAAGATTTTCTGCAAAAGCTGGAACAGCAGGGCTATGAAATCAAACGCGGCAAATACACTTCCGTTAAAGGCGCACGGCAGAAACGCTTTATCCGGTTCAAGACACTGGGTGCCGGGTACAGCGAGGACGAAATCAAAGCTGTGCTGGCTGGCAAAGTGGAGCACCACCCCCGCCAGAAACAGCTACCCAAAGAGCAGCCGTTTCAGCTGCTGGTCGATATTCAGGCAAAACTTGCTGAAGGCAAAGGCGGCGGCTATGAACGTTGGGCGAAAAAGTATAATCTGAAAGAAATGTCCAAGACGCTGATTTTTCTGCAAGAGCAGAAAATCGGCAGTGCGGATGAGCTGAAAGAGCTTTCAGATGCTGCACTTTCACACTATCACGAACTGGGCGATTCTATCAAGGCCGCAGAGCAGCGCATGACCGAGATTGCCGTCCTCCGGGCGCACATCGTCAACTACGCCAAGACCCGGCCAGTGTATGATGCTTATCGCAAATCTGGGTATAGTCCCAAATTTCTGGAAGCACACCGGGAGGAAATAACGTTGCACCGAGCTGCCAAAGACGCTTTTGATGAAACAGGATTGAAAAAACTGCCGAAGGTAAAGGAGCTGAACGCGGAGTATTCTGCTTTGCTCACCAAGAAAAAAGCACTCTATCCAGAGTACCGAAAGGCACGGGATGAGATGCAGGAGATTGTAAAAGCGCAGAAGAATGTAGAGCTGTTCTTTGCAGAGGAAAAGGATAGCAAGGAAAAAGAACAAACCCGATAAGCCAAGACCGCCGAGAGTCTGACCTTTTATGGTCGGTTCCCGGCGGTCTTTTTTAGTTTATGTAGCAGCGATCTTGCGTCACGAGCCAATCCTCGCACAACCGCTGGGCTTCGTCCATGGTTTTGCAAGTGCAGTTGAACAGCCTGCCGTGCAGTGAACAGTAAGTGTACCAAACCTTTGGTACACCGTTTTCATCCTGAAACTTCGTGTAGCGTTCCTCACCGGGCATCAGATAAAGCTGTTCCATCTCTGCATCCGTCCTCTCTTTTTCGTGTGTCAGGCACACAACGTTCTTATTTTACCACGAATGCCGGGACTGTGCCATTGACGCTTGCATCAAAAAGCATTCGGGATTTTCGGAGAGAGTGTGCATTGACACGCAGCAGAAGCGTTCCGCAGGAATGCGCAGCCTGCATCCATTGGATGCAGAACGCATGGGGTTTGGGCACCGCCCAACAAGCATTTTGCAACGCAAAATAGCATTTGTGCGCACAAATGCACTGCTTGCAGAAGCTTTGAAGAAAAAGAGTATCAGACGGGAGTATAGATATAAATGTTGCGTCCCATCTCTCCCGTTTCAACATCGAAGCTTCCCGATGCCACTAGTTTTCCGTTATGAGTTATCTCAACATAAATATCCCAAAGGCCAGCAGACTCCCAATATGCTTTCGGCGATTGGCGAATCTCTACATTAAGGTCATCCGGAACACCCAAATCTTTTGCAATGATTCGCAGCTGCTGATCTGTAAAGCTATCTCCCTGAGATATTTTATCTGTGGGGTCGTCCCATTCGCAGATGTAGGCACATCCGGCATCAATTATTCCATCTGCATCATTCCATGTCCCATCCTGAAAATTTTCATAGAACATTGCATAGTGCTCAATACCATCCTGATTGTTCGGCTCACCAGAATGCCAGTTTATATAAGCTGTTCTGGTTCCATCGACCCATTTCCAGTTTCCTTCAGAGCTTTCATCGCTGAATCCAAAGTAGGCATTCTCGTACCCTTTTGCTTTCATTGCACTGTAGAGAAGGAAATTTTCCGTTGACGATTCAATGACCGCCAGATGACCGCCTTTCCACTCGCAGCGTCTCTCTGCTTGCTGCCATGTGATTGGGCCGGACTCCCACTCCGATTCGGGCAATGTATAGAACTCATAGAGGTGTCCCGTGTAACCTTCGACCTGTGTTTCCTCGGCTGCATTGGATGCTTCCCATTCACAAATGTAGCCGCTCTGTTCATATGTATTGCTGTTTGCCAGATCGTTCCACTTTACCGGCCACACGGCCACACAACTCTCGTCTGCCACAACATTGCTGGAATTGTTCGGCTCTCCATCGCCCCAGTTCTGATATTCCCATGGTTCACCTGTCACCCAGCACCACTCACCGGCAGAATTTTTATAGCCGCCAATCCAGAGTTTGCTGTTCTGAGTATTCAGGCTTTCAATCATTTTCTGTTCTTCCTGCGAAGTAATCGTCGCAAGGTGACCGCCCTTTGCTTCACAAGCAGCTTTGGCTTCCTCCCATGTCAAGGTCTCACGGAAAATCTCGTACTTATGTCCGTCTGTTGACTCAGCTGATGAGTTTTCTTCTTTCTTTACCTTCTGATCTCGCAGTTCAATGGCTTTCTCTACGGCGAGTTTTGCATTCAGCAGACCACAACGATTGCTTCTGAATCCTCCTCCCCCATAACTTCCGGTTGAAGTGTTTATGATGATATCCTTTACTTCCTTTGCCGTAAAGGTCGGGTCGATGCCAAAAATCATAGCAGCAACGCCAGCAACGTGAGGGCACGCCATGGAAGTGCCAACAAGGCCATAATAGCCATTTCCATAAGGAACTGTGCTATAGATGGAGGCATCAGATATTCCGTCAATAGTCTTCTCTCCTCCTGGCGCAAGCACATCCACTCTGCTTCCCCGGTTGCTGTAAGCTGTTTCTTCATAACCTGTATGATTGCAGCCTTTCTTTGAATGGTCTCCTGCATTCTGTGCCGCACCGACAACAATGATCATATTCTGAATTTCCGAATCCATAATGCCACCAAAGATATTATACTGTGCATCAATTCCCTTGCTCTCACAAATATCTTCCGTGATCTTCCCTCGATATCGCTGAAACGCCCCTGCTTTTGAAGTATCGCCATTCATATACTCCAAATAATCCGAGTATGCCAGATATCTTTCACCCTCTTTATCATCATCATCTTTTTTGAAAAAAAATTTATTTTGTCCATTTCCCGCTGCTTCGCAGATTATAAATTCCGTTTCGGTTGTGCCTTTTAATAGCTTCAAAAAGTCGCTGAGATCAACAGTGATGCTTTTAACCTCACCCTGTGCGTAATCATCGCCATGACTTGCGCTGTATAAAAAATTGTCAGATAATCCCTGAGAAAAATTTATTACACGGCAGTGCTTATCTACAACAAGATGAACCAATGCTATTTTCAAAAAGAACGAATCTCCCTGATACCATTCACCTTCCGAGGAGTATTTCGTCAAAGATTTCGAATGCACATCTGCTCCATACAACATCACATTAGGAGCTACCCCACAGATACCTTTGTCATTATCAAATTTAGCACCGACAATTCCGGCAACATGTGTACCATGTATATCACTTTTTGTCCACTTTCCACCGCCGTTGTATCGTTCAATACCCATATCCACAACATTTCCAAGCGGCATTTCCTGAAAGACATCTTTTAGATCCTCATGGTATGGGTAAAAAATGCCGTCCATAACGCCAACATTGACCGGCTGCATTTGATTACGGTACACCCATGCACCCGGCGCATCAATGGCCTTCATGTTCCAGTTGTTTCCAGAATTTCCGCTCCAATCGTCCCATTTTTTATCATTCGGGTAATACGCCGAAGAACCCGAAATTGCGTCATTTTCCAGCTCAAATGCATAATTCAGAGAAGAACGTCTCACATAGGGGAGTGCTTTGAGCTGTTCAATCATCTGCTCCAGTTCTTCCCGTGTATGCGCAGCAGGGAGAAGAATCTGGTAATCCGCAGTGACAGGGATTTCACCAACGACCTCACCGCCAATCGTCCGCAGATAATCTTTCAGTGCAGAAAGACTGTCGGAGCTGTCCAATGTGACCAGAAGCTCGTTGTTAACATATCCAAAACCGCCCTGCATTACAACATTTTCTGCTGCCGGTTCGTGATAAATCAGATCACCCATGTCCGTTTCAGGGATGTCTTTTTCTACATTCACCGCAGAGACTTCTTGAACAGTTTCAGTGGGCTTAGACGACAAATTGCTGAAAATCAAAAAAGCCAAAATCGTTCCCAGAAACAGTACAAGAATGCCAAGCAGGGCAAAGAGCCATGTCAAGTTGTTCTTACGGCGCTTTCTGTGCATATGATTCGCAGTAGATTTCTTCATAATGATATTCCTTTGCTTGAGTTACCGAAATTTGTGATGCAATAAAAAAACTGGAAGAATGCCACAGTCTAAGAATCTGCGTTATCCCGCAAGATCCCAAAAATCACATATATCTGCTAAAGATACCAAAAAGGTCGCCGAAACCATTGAAGAAATTGCCCAGACTGGTAAAGCCATAGGAATCCTTCGTAGAGGTCTCATAGGTAGTTCCATCCGAGAAGGTGTAAACACCATTTCCTTTGGACACAACAGCGCCGTGAGACTCCTCCAGTTTCTTGACCTCACTGTCCTCATGATTCCAATAGACACCAGAGAACATACGACCGAACGCATAGAAAATCTGCGAAATAACTCCGCCTCCCTCTACACAGGACTTTTCGTTCTCATTCAGTACTTCATAGCCAGTAGGCATCTGAAGTTTGTTGTTTGCCATAAAGCAACACTCCTTTTATTTTGTGCCTTCTTCCAGTTTTTTTATTGCACCCCCTTTCTTTCTATAATTTTCCGATCTCAGCCTTTATATCTTGCCAATAGAACCGACGTATTATCGTGCCCTCCGGGAACAGCAAGTGCCGTTTCGACCATCTGTTCCGCCGCCTGTTTCAGATTTCCCGTCACGGCCAAAATTCTGCACATAGTGCTGTCCGGCAGATAGCGGTACAGCCCGTCCGTGCATTGAATGAGTACATCTCCCTTCCGGAGCTGGAACGGCATCCGGTTTCCGCTGATCAATGTCAGCTCCGAAATCCCAAGATAGCTTGTCAGAGCAGCACGCTGCGGATGATGCAGTGCCTCATCCTGTGTTATGCTGCCCTCCAGTGCCATTTGGTCAAGCTGGGCACCAAAATTGTGATCGATGTTCAACTGCTCTAGCGTACCATCTCTATACAGGTAAATATGACTGTCTCCTATACTGCACCAGAACAGCTTCCCGTTACGGAGAAACACTGTCGTCAGGGTCGTCCCCGCTTCGATTTTCTGGTTGGCCGGGTCCCGGAGATTCTTGACTTCCTCGTTCAGTCGTAGTGCTGCGCGTCCCATCTCCGTAGGAATATCTTCCGCCTGAGCGTGTTCCAGCAGGTATCTCGTTACCCCATGCGCCGCCAAAGCGCTGGCACGTTCGCCCCCGGTAAGCCCGCCCATACCGTCACACACAGCGCAGACTGTGCAGAAATCCCCAAAATCAAAGCATATCGAATCCTGCTGGCTTTTCCGGGTTCCAATCGACGTATAGCTGGCGATCTCCGCCTGACTCGTCTCATAGGCATCGGCACACATCGTTTTTTCTCCTTCGTCTTTTACGGGTATCAGAAGAGTCTGTGTGATATCATCCATCGCTTCGGGAATGGTATTGGCTTCCTCTCCTGCCTTTTTTCGCTTGAACAGGGACATCACGTTTCAATCACCACCTTGAATGTGTACTCGGGCGACACGACACAAAAAATATCGCCATCTTTCAGTGTATACGATTTTTCTTTTTCCATTGGCTTTCCGTCCGCCAGATAGGTGCCATATTTGGACAGGTCCCTGACGATAAATTCCCGCCTGGGCTCGTTGTAAAACACCTCGCAGTGATTCCGGCTGATCTGGTTATCCACTGGCATCATCACGTCGCTCGTCGCCAGACGCCCGACCTTCACCGTGCGATTCGGCTCGATTATCCACCGCCGTCTGGAAATGTGACCACCCGATTTCCACATCGTCAGCTCCAGATACGCCAGCCTGCGTTTTTTCGGATGGAAGAATGCGGCCAGACCCCTCGGCTCTGGCATATTCTGCTCCTCAACCTGACACATCTTCTCCGAGTCGTCGGAAGTCTCGACATGAATTTCAGCCTGCTTCGATGCCTTTGATTTCGGCATCAGTGCCCCCAGATCGATGTCGTAGTCCTCCGGCCGGACGACCTGTTCCAGTGCATCCAGAAAATCCAGCATCCTGCGATAACGGTCGTGGTAGTCGAACGCCAACGCCTTGTCAATCACGTCCGACAGCTGCCGGGAGACAGCGGGACACAGCTCGTGCAACGGGGGATAGGAGGCTCCTTTCGCACGGCTCAGTGCGTCCAGCATCTTGCGCCCTGACACGATAAAGTAGAAAGTTGCGGCCAGTGCGTAAATGTCCGTCCACGGTCCCTGACACGGTTTCTGCGTATACTGCTCGTAAGGGGCGTAGTTCGGCTTCAGGTAAATTTTCCTTTCTTTATTATCGCTCCCCTGACGGAACGAGCGTGCCGCGCCGAAATCGATGAGCTTTATTTCACCGTCCTGTGTGATAAGGATATTTTCCGGGCTGATATCCCCGTGGATCATGCCGAAACGATGGACTTCTGCCAGTGAACTTCCGAGCAGGAACAGCATCTGGAGTGCCATCTTGAGCGTTTGCTCCGGATTATGATTTTTTCGGAACACCCGCAGATTGCAACCCTCAATCAGCTCCATTGCAAAATATGCCGTCCCGTTTTCTTCAAAAAAATCCCGAATGTCAACGACAGAGATATTTTCTCGAAGCTCCTGAAGGGCGCATGCTTCTTCAATGAACTGCTGCTTTCCCTCTTCATACTCAGGCCGGTTTTCTTCATCTGCCAGGATGAGGGCACCATCTGGTGTCCTCCCCTGAAGCAGACCGGACGGGAAGTACTCTTTGATGCAGCAGCGTAGGCCGCTCTGCATATTTTCAGCAAGATACGTAATTCCGAAACCGCCCTGTCCCAAACTCTTGCCCAACAGGTATTTTTCTTTCAGAATGGTGAACGGTGCCAGATAGTCTTTCACTGCAGAAGGTTCTTCTGCATGATACCCGCAGTTCCGACACTCCCCATGCTCCATCGCTTCCTGAAAGCAAACGGGACAAAGTTTTTCTTCCAGACCCGCCATCTTTTATCTCACCCCGTCCTAATACTTTCCCGGCTCAGATTTTGAACTGGAAGATTTCGTTTCCGAGCGTGATATACATACCATTCGCCAGCGTCACTGTATTGCTGCCCAGAATTTTCTCGTCGCCCACGAACGTGCCATTTTTGGAGCCAAGGTCCTGAATGGTGCAGACACCATTACGGCAGCTAATCTTCGCATGGGCACGGCTAATGATCGGGTTGGAGACGATGATGTTTGCCTGAGAACCCTTGCCGATCACAACCTCCGTGTTATTGTAGATTGCAAAACTCCGGTTCGTGTTCATCTGGATCAAAGAGGCCACGACTGTCATCGAGTTGTCCGTTGCCGGCACGGTTGTGGCATTGCCGTCATCGACCAGATTCGTCTCGGCATCCCGACTCGGATCGTTGCTGTTCCAGTCGTCCACGAACGCTTCCTCGTCTTCATGCACCGCATAGCTAACGATCACGGAAGCCACGGACATGATTGCGGCCAGTACGAGGAGCACAATCAGAATCATAGTCAGCGCAGGGGCAACACGGCTGGTTATCGAAGTGTCCGTCGGATCGATGGAAAATTTACCCGCAAACACAAAGAAGTACACTGCCAGCAACTCGATGATGCCAATCAGGTTCGCCGCCAGTGCGCACCAGCTTATCGTGAACACACTAGCAATAGCCGCTGCGACGACCAGAACGAAGAACAGTACCAACAGTGCCACGCAAATTTTAGAGATATCATCCGGGGCATCACTCATGGTTTCAAGATTTACCAGCCTTGCCTTCTGCAAATCGGGACTGACAAGATAGGAAAATACACTCGTACTGCCTTTTTCAACGAATTCATCGATCTTATCGGAGGTAGTGCCCGCACCGAACTGAAAATTCAGCTTAGCTGCTTCTTTCATCTGTTTAAGCTCAGAAGTCATGGTTGCAGGGATATCCTTAAAGGTTCCCTTTTCCGTTTTCATCTGGTATCTCAGCTGATATCCCGGCACAAAAAGTGCCACAATCAAAATCACCGTTGCAATCCACGAAAGAACCGCTCCAATTTTTTTACCCTTGGGGGCATCCGCAAAGAATGTTGCAAATTTTCTGTTGTCCTCCATAATAATGTCTCCTTTGTTTTACAATATTTTATCCGCCGGAGTAGAGTGTTCCAGCAAGATATCCTTTATTACCTTTTTCCCCGCAGTCTGCGTAGCCTTTTTCCATAATGGGAAAAGACCTTTTTTCTCTCCGACCGCGCTGATAAGGATGCCTGTGATATTGTCCGTCTCTTTTCGTTTCATGCAGAGCTGTGCTGTTTCTTCCAGAGCCTCATGTAACTTTTTCTCCTTGGAAGAATACCTGCAGCTCTTTTTTATTTCAGCCTCTGTCACCTTGCGGCGAAACCCGTCGCAGCAGATCAGAAACGTCCGGTGCGGCAGAACCTCACCGGAAAGATAATCCGGTTTCACGTCTTTGCCCGCTCCCACGCACTGAAGCAGGAGGCTTTGTCTCGAATCTTTCCGGGCTTGTTCCGGTGTCAGTTTTCCTTCGGTAAGTTCACGCTGGACGATGGTATGATCTGTCGTAAGTTGCGTGAGGGTATCCGAAATGATATATGTCCGGCAATCTCCGACATGGCAGATGTAATACCGACCTTTCATAAAAAGAACAGCTTCCACTGTCGTTCCGCTGCGGAATCCGGCCTTTTCGGAGGTGTCTTTTAACCGGATATGAAGCGATTGGATAAGATTGTCCCAGTCATCGAACAGCTCTGTCTCTGGTGTTTCCTGCACATATAATTTCAAAACACGCTTATAAAACCAGTCACGAAAAGCTGTCACAACTGCTGCACTACTCCGCTCGCCCATTTTCAGTCCACCTACGCCGTCACAGATCACTGCGAGGACAGCTTCATCGTCCTGAGTCTGACCTCGTTGCACCAGAAGGAGAGAATCCTGATTCGTTTCCTTCTGTATTCCGGTATCGGAATAATATGCGGCACAATATTTCATGTTCCTTTTCCTGCTTTCTCAGCGGTATTCGTGTTCGATTTCAAGAAGAACCATTTTCTTCTTTTTGTGCAGCAGAACGCTCCCGACCACGGCCAATAAAACAGCAACCAGCACCAGACAGATACCACACACCACCATGATTTGTCCAACCGTCATTTTCTCCACCTCTTTTACTGCCAGTTGTTCCGTGCCATGCGGTCCAGCTCATCCATCTGCGGGTCATACACGCCGGATGCCTGCTCTGCACGATAGAGTTCAGCAGCCGTTTCGTAATATCCCAGCGTTTTCGTGTAGGATGCTCCGTTCTGCAAATCAAGTTCGCCCTGAACAAAGGCGAGCCATTTATACACCCGGTAGTCCTTGGGGTAATCGTCTTTCAGTGCCTGAAGCATCTCCATCGCTTTGGAGAAATCATGTAGCTGATATTGCAACATTGCGATATTCAGCCGGACTTCCAGCGTGGTGTTTCCGTTTTTCTCCAGCTGCTGATAGGTTCGCAAGGCATCTTTTTGATAACCAGGATTCCCGGTCGCTTCCGCCTGACGAATATATGCGGACGCCAGCTGTCCGGCCAGCGCGTTGTAATATCCATCGGGGAGCTGTTCAATGCCCTGATTCAGGAGATTGATTTCCTCCGAAAGCATGGAGTCTCCGATATCCTCACAGATCGATGCTGCCAGACGGTACGCGCGTGCAAGCTGGTCGTTGCCATCCGCCGAGCCGATTGCCTTACGGGCGGCATCCAGCGCATCCGGCAGGTCTCCCTGTTTTCTCAGAAGCTCGCTCTGAACGACCTGATAGGCACCGCTTTGTTCGGCGTCAGGGACAGCTTTCGCCATCTCTGCAAGGACCTCATCCGCGCCAGAATAATCGCCCAGCTGAATCAGGGCGGTCGCCTCACCCTGATAATAGCTCAGGATATCAGGAGAGTATCCTATCGCTTTCTGGTACATCATCGCAGCCGATTCATAGTTTTCCAGCTCGTAGTAAGCCTCCGCTGCCACGTTGTACAGGTTTGCCACGCTCTGTCTGCTGTAATATTTCAGCTCACGCGACTGCGTCGTTTCCACTGCATCGATGCACTCCTGATACTTTCCCTGCCGATAGAAAAGGACTGCCTGTTCCACATATGCTTCCAACTGGTCATCGTAAATCGCGATAGCCTGCTGCAGGTCTTGCTCCGCCTCATCAAAGCGCATTTCATCGGCGGCCGTCCGGCCTTTCCGTACGAGGGCGTCATAAGCGGCGTACCGCTCCACGCCGATTCGCTGTACGCCAAACAGGATAGCCAAAGTTCCTGATACCGCAAGGACAAGAGAGACCGCCGCCACAACTCGTTGAGAATGAACCACCTTTTTATAGCGTCCGTCGATTGCGTGGATATCCTGCAGTGCCCGGAGCATTTCCTGTGCGTCGCAGAAGCGTTCTTCCTGCCTTTTCTTCATCGCTCTGGCGATGATGAGCAAAAAGCTACGGCTGAATTTGAGTTTATAGCTCGTGATGGGCCGAACATCCTTCAGCGAATGGCCGGGCTGCTGCCCGGTGATTGCATAGTATAGAGTCGCACCGATGCCATAAACGTCCGTCCTCTTGCTAATAGTGCCATAACCACCCGCATTGGTTGCTTGCGCCGCCGTGACAGAATTGCTCACACCTCTGCCGGACGGATCCTTGTTGGATCTGACATTCTGATAGGCGAACGCATCTTTGTATCCTCGCAGCGGCATGGTTTCTTCAAGCGGAACCGTCTCGATCGTATCGGGTGATGCTCCCGGACGGGTATACTGTTCCGGTGCCGCATAGCCCGGCGTTGCGCCAATTGCCAGTACGCCTTTTGAAAAAACAAGTGATGTGTTGAAATCGATGACGCAGATATCTTCGTTGGGCGTTATCATAATATTGCTGGGCTTGATATCACAGTGCAGAATCGGAGGTACCTGCGAGTGCAGATAGGCGATTACCTCACAGAGCTGGCAGGCCCACCGGTATGCAAGCTTCTGACTGACCGGGCCGTGCATTTTGACGTAGTTTTGCATGTTCTCGCCCGGTATCATGTCCATGATAGTATAGACATAGCCGCTTGGGCTTTCAATCACGTCATAGATTCTCGGAAGATACTTGTGCTTCAACGTTTTGAGGATATTGGCCTCCGCGCGCTCGTCCATCCGTCCCTTGAACTTCTGTTTTACACGCTTGATGACGACATCAACATCCAGACTGTCTTTGTGCGCGCGGTACAGTGTGCCCATCCCGCCCTCGCCAAGAGGTCGGATCGAACTGTAGCCGCTTCCAAGATCCGCCGCCCATTGACTGGTTTCGTTATAATTCATGCACATTCCTCCACACGACTTTTAAGACGGAAATTCGTCTTTCAGACTATCAAACTCCGATTGAATCTGCGACCAGTCAAAATCATCGCTTTCGCCGCTGTCCTGCGACGGGTCATAGGTAGGCGCCGTCACTGTCCCGGACGATTCGGTTCCCTGTCCGCTTCCCGCGCTGCCGAGACCCTTTCGGAGAGCCTCCTGAGCCATCGAATTTGCGGTGCCGGCCGCTTCGCCGGTGAGTCCGCTTTTTTCCACGACCTTGCTTGCTGCGCTGTCCGCTGCTTTCTCGGCCACCTTTTGGGTGACCGTCTTAGCGTTGTCTTTCGCATCAACCTTGACACTTACAGACGCCGATTGCCCCGATTCATCCTTCAGGAAATCATCAATCTGTACCGTCAGCGTGCAGGTTCCATCCGAGTTCGTTTTGATCTTGGCATCGATGGTGTTGAAATCGACGCCATTTGTTTCCGCATTCTGGAGCAGTTTCTCAATGCCGCTTTCATCGTCTAGTGCCGCATAGTGTGCTCCCAGCAGGGCATAGGGGTCGGCATTCTGCGGGTCTGCCGCAATCCACGCCTCGCCCACGTCTTTTGCAAAGACCGAATTCAAGTCATTCCAAAAGTGTTCCGAAAGCATCTGGAAAGGAACGTTTCCGCCACCGCTTTCAAAGACCAGCTTTGCATCATCCAGAAATCCTGGAAGAAAGTCCGCCTCGTCATCAAACACTTCCTGCGCCTGTTCAAAGACCTTGTTTGCCTCATCGGCTTTTCCCTGTGCTGCATAAGCGGCATACAGGCCCGCATAGGCTTCCTTGTTCGTCGGGTCGTGCTGGATGATATCGATATACTGCAAGATTGCGTTATCATAATCCAGCGAGGTCAAGTAGTTCGTTCCAAGATTCAAGACCTTGGCCAGCGAAAAGACCTCTGCCGTCTCCGAATCTGAATCGGTGGATAATGTTGCCATCGAGCTTCTCGGACTGCATCCTGCCAGTGCTATTGCAGCCACTGCCACCAGTGCTGCAACGATGATTTTTTTACTCTTCATTGTCTGCTCCTAAAGCCGGACTCCTATCATCTTCGTCCGCCGCTTCTATCAGCTGAAACTTATTTGCACCATCTGCCAGTGCGACAATACTTTTCCCGGACACATAAGTCGGCACATTATAAGGAATACGCACCCCATTGACGAATACCCCGTTCCGGGAATGGTCGGTAACATTAAACCCAAGATCCTTTCCATTATATTGAACCGTACAGTGAATCCGGCTGATTTTTTCGCCTCTTACGATAAGCGACACCTCCGCTGGGTTCCGACCCAGTTCCACCGATCGTCCGGGTATCAGCTCAACGCTTCTGCCTGCCAAACTTCCGGTCAACCCAGACAGTCTCCCCCGCATACAGGGCGGGGGAGGTTTCGTGTTGGGGTTGTCGTGCACTTCCGTGCGCTTTTGCCTGCTCCGCTCATATGCCTCAGCCAGTCGGTTCGTATCCTGAATTGCTCGATACATTGCGACGAGATATCCAAGAACCGGAACCAGGATCATCCATACAAAGAAGGTTTCGCTGTCCTGCCGGACCTCCACATCGTATTCCGCCGCATTGTCACAAATGCGGTCCACGATCTCCGCAAGCCACACATATTTGTACACGCCGAATGTCAGGACACTTAACAGCATCATTTTTTCGACGCCCACCGTATGTTTTCCATCCTTTTCGCACAGAATGTTGACATCCTTCGCCCACAAGTCCATGAAATAAAAATGGTAGACCGAAAACGTCACGAAAGACAGCAGCACATACAACAGTAAGCTCCGATCCTGCTTTACCTCATCTGTTCCGCGATCCTGATTCGTTCTTTTTCTGCATCTCTCAGGCATACTGCATCACTCAGCTCAGCCTGATGATATTGTTGTTATCGCCCAATGCAAGCTCCGTTCCCCGGGCCAGCAGCACCGGAGAATTCGCAGGGAGGCGGCTTCCGTTTACGTAGGTGCCGTTGCTGGAAAAATCGGTAACACGATATTTCTGAACCTGACTGTTGAACATGACCTCACAGTGGCGGCGGCTGATCTTCTGCGCACCCTGAGAAAACACGATCTTCGCATAGGCAGGGTCTCTGCCCAGAATGACCGGCTGGTTCGGCTCCAGCGGATAGCTCGAGCCCGCATACATACCGGCGACCCCCTCCAGAGCTGCTCCCGCAGCTCTGGAAGCAGCCGGGATATGAGAAGTCGGCTTCTTTCCACCGGTGCTGCCAATCCCCATCAGTTTTTTCGGATCTACAGCAATCGTCATTCCGTTGCCGTCAGTGGACGGTTTGATGTCATCCACCATGACCGGGCGACCCTTCATTTCTTCATAAACAAAAGCAGTTGCCATCATCTTGTACGGTGCAACATACAGGACAGAAAGAATACCGCCGGTAAGCAGACTCAGAATATTCCAGCCGAGATAGCTGAGGTCAAAGACAAACAGGTCGAATTTATGACCTTCCGTCATTACCTTGCAGCGTTCCATAACCTGTTCTGCATTCAGCTGCGGATGATCTGCCTGCACCAGAGCCATAGGCCAGAACTGATATGAACGGTAGGCCGCAACAACGAGAGCTGCAATCATGCCGATCATCACCAGCAGCATTGCCGCCAGATAACTCCGAGAAGCCGCCGCAACAACAGCCGCCAGCAGCAGCGTAGCAAACTGGATCAGAACCGGGATCCACATGATCGTCAGCATCCGCACTCCTGTAACAAGGGCAAATTGCATAAAGAAATCAAATGCATCAAAGATGCAGGTGACTTTTGGTCGGATTCCATTCTTCCGCAGAGAAAGATAGTACCGGTATCGTGCCACTTCAAACGGCCCGGCAACTGCTCCACCGGCGATAGCACCGACGAGCGTTGCAATCGGAGTAATCAGCACATAGGCAATGATGATTCCCGCCAGACCAAACAGCTTGAACGGTGCCGACACAACCGCCGACACGACCCCAATGCCGCCTGCAATCATCGCACCCAGCAGGACACTTGTGATTGCCGCAATCACCCGATACAGAATCTCCATGCCGACCATTCCGGACAGATTTCCGTTTTCATTCAAAACACGTTTTGCCTTTTCTTTATTTCCAGCCCGATTTATCACAACGATTCCCCCTTATTTCGTTTTACCAGTGGAATTTTTCGCTGCACAAGGGAACAAACATCAGTTTCGTGTCGCCGATGCTGAGCTGGTCCATGGCCTTCAACTCAATTGGGTTGAGCACAAGCTTATCGTTCACATAGAACAGCTCTTTAGAGCTGCCCGGCTGCGCAAGATACACATTACTGCGCGGATCATACACAACAATCGCATGAGAGCTGCGGGAAACCGTGTTGTCGCCAAGGATGCAGACATCCATCTCCGAAGAACGACCCACAAAATTGCGGCCCTGATGCAGACGATAGTCAGTTCCCTTATTCACACCTTCCGTGCAGACGAGCCAACCAACAACTGGTGCCGACTTTTCTGTAGCACCGTCCAACATATCTGCAGTTACAGGGAGCGTGCGGTCATCGTCATCGGGGATTGCAGTGCTCAGAGGTTCAGTCGCTACGCTGGGACCCGGCTGAGACACCGGGACGTCCAAAGGAACCGTCGTCTGATCCGGCCCAACGTTCACACCTTCCATGCCGCAGAAGGGGCAGCTGCTGAACCGGGAAGCATCGTAGTGGTGGCCGTTGGGGCATTTCATCAAATTCATAATAAAGTCCTCCTCAAGTAAAAAGTTTGTTATATTCTCAGCAGACGAATTTCTGCCGTAGAATCAAAAGTTCCCTTTACACCCGAATCTATACGGTGTACAACAATGCACAGGTGAGTTGTTGGGATTATTTTCTGTCGCAGAGTAGCCCACTCTGCGACAATGGCGAAAAAGCAACGGTAATTCGTTTGACGATTCGGATTGACGGCTTATTTGACGGAAATAAAATCTGCCAGCTGTTCCATCGTTTCCCGCTTCAGCTCCAACGAAGGATGAACATATCGATTCATTGTGATGGTAACAGATGAGTGTCCTAAAATCTCACTCAGAGTTTTGATGTCGATTTTTGCTTCCACGCAGCGTGTGGCAAAAGTGTGCCTTAAAACATGAAAATTCCTTTTTTCCAATCCACAGGCATCCAAAATCTTGTGAAATCTTCGCTGAATGCACCGCGGTTCGATAAACTTCGAAGGAGAACCGCTCAAAAAGAATCCGGTGTGACTCAGGGAATAGCGCTCCAGAAAACCGAACAGCAAATTTGAGATTGGGATATTCCGATTAGCGGAGCTGCTTTTGGGAGATGCAATCTCGATATGTGTTTTTTTGCTCCCAGGTACCCGATTCTGGATACGTTGCATCGTCTGACAGATATAGATATTCCTTTCCGAAATCGAGATTTTTTCCCACGTCAACGCACACAGCTCCCCGATACGTATTCCTGTCAGTAGACAAAGAAGAATCCCCAGATTCAGAGCATCGGGATGTTCCTCCAGATATTGCTGCAAAATCATCTGCTCTGGGAGGCTTAAAATGGGCAACGACTTTTGCGTCTGTTTGACCCTGATATCAAGAACCTTTGAATCTACCGATATACCGATTGTTCCTGCATAATTCAGAATGCGACGCAGAACAGAGAGCACATCCGAGATTGTCTTGGGAGAAAGACCGGTTTTATCCTTTTTTCCGTGCAGTTCAAGGTGTTTGCAAAGCTTCCTTACCATTTCTTTTGTAATCTTCTCGATTTTTACTGTCTGGAATGATGGCATGAGATAGCATTCGATTAGCGTCCGATAACGAATGTAGGTAGATTCCTTAAAGTTAATGGAAAAGGCGTCAAGCCACTCCATGGAAACAAGTTCAAATGTACTGTTTCTGGTTCTTTCCTCGCTTCCGGATGGTTTACCTTGGAGCTGGAGCGTGTGCTGTAGATCACATCGCACTTCGCGGTAGGAGGAAGCATACAGATAACCATATTTGGGCTTTCCCAGCGCATTTCGCGACTTTATGTAGCGTGCTTCCCAGCGGCCATCCTTCCTTTTATAAATGTTCAATCCTTTTCTTGACACAAAAACCTTCCTTTCGCTGACGGCTTATTTGACGGAGTATACAATCGGATTGTATCGGATTTGTTGAAATTGTCGAGTAAGTACGACATTATTTTCTTTTTTTCAGAATTTCAGATTGCTTTCTCTTGACCATCCGTGTAATCGGCGGTAGAATTCAATTGAATCATCCTGTCGCAGAGTGGGCTACTCTGCGACAGGAAACATAAACCATGAATGTAAAAATTCATGGTTTTTATTTTTTCCATTTTCTTTTAGTCTATCACAGGTAGTTGATTATATCAATTAAAAATAATAGATTTAATCATTCGGTTTCAGCTATGCTCTCGACTACAATAGAGTTGAGAAGGATGGTGGTGGCCATGTACGAAGAACAGTTTTCTAAGAGGCTTACTGAGCTGCGCACACAGAAGGGTGTGTCTGCAAGAGACATGAGCCTCTCAATCGGGCAGAATCCCGGCTATATTCGTGCAATCGAAAGTGGTACTGCCTTTCCGACGATGGCAAATTTCTTTTACATCTGCGAATATTTCAACATTACTCCACAAGAATTTTTTAATTTCGGCGAGGAAACCTCCAATGGAATGAATGCACTTGTTGACCAGCTAAAACAGTTCGATGCCGAGCAGATCAATGCACTTACGGCTTTTATAAAAACAATCGTAAAAAAGTAAATTATCAAAGAACTTAATACTTGGTAAACCTACCGAAAGATAGGAACACAAAGCCAAATGGGTCTAAAATCTCATATACGAGGTCATGACAGCCGATTGCTTTTTGAATGGGATAATTTTATCCCTCTACCATGTTAGAACCGTCTGTGAAGATTTCAACTCACAGGCGGTTTTTGTTTTTGAAAGCAAAATGATGGGGCGTTCTTCAGCTTATGCGGTGGAGAGATGGCTTTTATATAGACAGCATCAGGGATTCACCGTATCGAATGGAGAAGGCCCGGATGCTGCTTTTTGTTTAGGAGGTATTGTTATGCGGCAACTTGATCAGGTGTGCGAAAGTCCTGATTCCGAGAGTATCCAGTGCGCTCTTGATTTTGAAAACACAATGAACAATCTGGAAACGCAGCTGTATTATCGCCACCTGCCGCCAAAAGAGGTGGCACTTCGCGTCATGGAAGCGGCCTGTAAATTCTATGATGCCGACTGGTGCGGTCTGATTCAGGTTGATCTGGATTTGGGGCTGTGGAAGCCACTCTGGTGGCACAATGAATGCCAAGAAGATAAAACTACTATCCTTACAAATGAGTTTGAATCGTCTGAATTTCTCGACCGCTGGGTAAAGGCAGTGCGCAGAGGAACTCCCATGGTTGTGCCCGATGCCGAAGAAGTTAAAGACCTCTATCCAGATGAGTACCAACTCTATGAGCGTCTGGGAATCAAGTCTGTCCTTGCAATTCCTTTGGAGCCTCGGCAAATCGCCCTGATTGCTGTTCGCAATCCTCAGCGGTACATCCATCAGACCAGTATGCTTAAACTTCTGGCCTATGTGTTACTGGCGGCATACAACGATAAGCGAATGGCTGACAGTCTGAGCATGGCAATCTCGCCAGAAAATATCAAGAGCAGCCATGATGTCTTCATCAGCTTGTTCGGAGAATTGAAAATCCACACTTCCCACGGTGTCCTGCCGGAGTCCGACCTGAAATCTCCTAAAATCAGCCGTCTGCTGACCTTTATGCTGCTTTCCAATAAGAAAGCCCTTTCATCGTTGGAAATCGTACAGGAAATCTGGCCAGAAGAACTGGAGGATAAGGACGAACCCGGAAAAAAGGTCAAACAGCTCGTTTACCGGCTGCGGCAGGCATTCAGTATTATCTCGGATGAACAGCTGATTCTCTCCACGCCGTCTGGCTACCAATTCAACCCCGACCTCCATATCACGACCGACTTTCAGCGGTTCGATGAGTTGTGCATTGCGGCCGCAAAAGCCACTTCTGCTATAAATAAGGTGAGATTGCTCGAAAAAGCGGCATCATTGTATCAGGGCAAACTTCTTTCTGCTGCCAATGGCGAACACTGGCTGGTTCACTACGCAAACCGATACCACCTCGCATTTATGAGTACAGTTAATGAACTGCTGAAGCAGTTGATGGACTTCCACGCATACGATCTGCTCCATCGGGATGCTGCACTGGCCCTGACCATCGCGCCGGAAAACACAAAAGCCTACTATTGGCTTATTCGCTCGTACCAGAAGCAGCACATGGACGAGATGGCAGCGGGCAAGCTTGCGGCTGCGAAGCAAAAGCTGCCCGAAGATGAATACCAGAAACTACTCAACTCACTCGAACAATAAAATAACGTAGTTGCGTCATGCGACTTTCGTGTGACCTTCATACAACTTCTGTGTGACCTTATTTTTTCTAAAATCGTTCCATGTGACTTTCATAAGACCGTCATGTGACTTCTATAAGACCCTCGTGTGCTATGATAACAAGGCAAGTCAAAGCCTTGTTGTCTGGCTGCGAGGGCTTTATTTTTTTGTCCTTTTTTAGCCGGATAAACCGCTTTTGATCTGTAACGAAGAAAAATATATCGAAAGCCTGAGATGCATTAAAGGCTGAGGATACTCATATTGCTTTCCATCTACGGATGGAAAACAGTGTCTGTACCCTTTTCTTTAATGCGTCTTATTTTTTGCGCCAAAGAAAAGTTGGCATCCTGTCCAGCAGTGAAGTATCCTCATCCTCCGCATCCAGCGGAAAGGACACTTCATGTTTCTTTTTGCCCTCTTTTCGTGGCTGGAGCTGGCCGCAAAGTATCCCTAGAATCTCCAAATTTTCAATTTTTTACGCCTTATCGAAAATTTTGAGGTCAACAATGGAATTTAATAACGGCAACGAACGTCGAAAACTGAACAAAAAGTGGGAACGGCTGCGTGTGCAGTACCAACAGGCGGGAATGAGTGAAGATGCAATCCAAGCCATGTATGATTTTGATTTGGGCGTTCTCAATAGTGAGCGTTCCTACGTTGCAAATACACTGGCAATCGTTGACGATGGTGATGACAGCACGGGAAGGAAATCTTCTGACTTTAAGCAGTATGAAAAGGCAATTGCTGTAACCGATACTTACCACGAGACCCGGACTCGGTTTGCATGGGTAGGCGAAATCAAAGACAAGCGTTTGCAAGAAGGGTTAGAAAAACTCTCCGATGAAGAACTTCGGCTTATCACGCTGTATTTCCGCGACGAATATAGTACCGTAGAATTATCTAAAGTTTATGGCATTGCACAGCAAAATATTAGCAAGCGAATCTTGAAAATCACTAAATTTTTGAAGAAGTTTGGATTTTTGGGTGTAGATTGAGGCTTCTCGATGGCTCGTAAGTGAGGGGACAATTCACCAGACGGCTCTCGCCGCTGGTGATATGTCCACACTCACGGACCTTGAAAGCTGAATAGTTCAGTCGTCTGGTACTCAGAACAATGATACTTCCGTAATTCGCGGCCCGGTCAGAAAGTAGACGGGGTGGTTGAGATGCCAATGGAGCGGTACAAGCCCGCCGCCAGATGATTCCCCACTCTCAGGGAGCCGAGGGCGAATATGAGAGACCTAAACATATTTTATCAGGAGCAGCCGGATGCTGTTTTCAGTCTTCGGTTGCTCCTGTTCTTTACATAACTACCCGCTTATTTTTAATTACACATAGGAGGTAAGCCTATGGATGAACTGAATCCTACCATCAAAGAGCGTCAGATCTACCATGAGATGAAGCTGACTCCTGCGATGGTCAAGTCCATCCGTACCCTCTGCGGTGTCTGCCTCCGGCACTACGTTGAAACCAAGGCGTTCAAGATCGCCATTGTGCCGAATAAGGACAGATGCATGGAAACCTGCACGGTCTGCCAGACCCGGCGTGGCTACGACTACGTTGTCATGCCGCGCTGAATCCGGTTTTCATTCACCCGCAGGGATGCGATAGAATCCCTAAAATCAATTACCACCATGAATTGAGCAAAGCCCGCTGCAAAAAAGCAGCGGGCTTTTGCATATCAGAATGGAGGCTCGCACTTGGAATCGAATTGGAAGTTCCAACGCGGAGACATCTATTTTGTAAAACTGGAGGCAGGCGTTGGCTCCGAACAAAACGGTGCCCGCCCAGCAGTCATTCTTCAAAATGATGTCGGCAACATCTACTCTCCGACTTTGATTGTCGCGGCTTTGACAAGTAAGACAGATAAGAAAGTAACACAGGCAACGCATTGTCAGGTAGAAGAAGATGGCCTGAAGCCGTCCATTGTTCAGGCAGAACAGATTTTCACCATTGATAAAAGCCGTGTCCTGAAGTTTGTCGGACACCTTTCCCCGGAGAATATGCGCCGGGTCGATGATGCAGTGAAGATCAGTCTTGCCCTGAATCCGATGGGCAGCATTCAAAAACTCAAACCGATCATCCGCTCTCAGGCGGCTTATGCGCCTCCTAAAGTGGTGGATGGAAAGCCACCCATCTATCCCTACACACCCATCAAATCGTCCTTTGAGGACGCTGGGAGCGTAGAGGAGATGATGGTGTATACCGAACTGCAATCCGCTGTTCATGCCATGATTCAGCGGCTCGAATACAGCTTTACCTTTAATCCCACCTTGCTCACCATCCCGAAGCGTAAGCAGCAGGTCGCTGAGATTCTGGAAGAAGCTGAAAAATACATCTGGCGAATCAAGGAGGAAATGAGATGCGCCTGAAAAACACTGCGGATAACTTCTCCGCTTCCTTTCATATCACACCGCCGTACCAGATGGTGGTCATTCACAGCAGTAAGCTGATCTACCCTCGTGAGCTGTACCAGCGGGGCATCCAGCGCAAGCGCGTTGAGCTGATTGCCAAAGACTTTAACGAATATACGGCGAACGAGCCGAAGGTCAGCTTTCGCAATGGCCGGTATTATGTAACGGACGGCCAGCATACCATTGAAGCGCGTATCCTGCGCAACGGCGGTAAGGATCTGCCGATTCTGTGCAAGATCTACACCGGCCTGACGATGCAGCAGGAAGCTCTGTTCTTCGCAGAGCAGAACGGTCACGCCGCACCTCTGACGGCGGGCATCAAGCTCCGTGCCAAGGTCGTGGGAGAGGATGCGCCCTCCGTTGCATTTCTCGCAGCCACCAATCGGGTGGGTCTGGACTTCAACTACGACAGCTTGCAGTTGAGCGACTACCGCATCAGCTGCGTGGGCACCGCACTCAAGCTGTACAACCAGATGGGCGAGAAAATCTACTGCGAGGCCCTGCGGCTGATCGTGGCTGCATGGGAGGGCAAGCCTGATTCGTTCCGGGCATCTGTCCTGCGGGGCATGATGCACTTTGTGGAACTGTATCACGGTGAGTTCAGCGAGGAACAGCTGATCCGTGCTCTGCGCAGCGTTCACCCCATGGAGATTTATCGCAGCGGCATGGACAATCCTGCCAAACTGCCCGGATGGAAGAAATACGTTTTTCCCATCTATATGGCCTACAACGGCAAGTGCCGCAAGGATGCCCTGCCGATGAAATTCTGATAAATCAAAGGAAAGGGCACTACGATGATCGACAAGTTTTCTCAGGTCGCAGAGAACCTTCCTGCGGCTGACAGTGATGCTAACCGGAAATATCTGGTAATCAATGGCTATCCTGTTGTTTTCAGTTTTTCCAAAGAACCCAACCCGGAAGCATTTGAACGCATTCGGAACATCCTGCTTGCCACCAGCTACACGAAGAAGGTAGGTTGACATCATGGACGAATGCAGAATCAAACGCTATACTGAGTGCGGTGATGGGCGGTGCCACAAACCGAGTCATTGCCGGACGTTCTTTGACAACGAAATAAAGCCTGTCCCCACTTTTGTTATGAAAGTGAGGAATTTACAATGACAGAAAACAACAACCGCGTCTGCTGCTTGTACCGCGTTTCCACCGATAAGCAGGTGGATTTCAATTCCAACCATGAAGCTGACCTGCCCATGCAGCGAAAGGCTTGCCACAAATTCGCTGAATCGAAGGGATGGGTCATTGTTCATGAGGAACAGGAAGAAGGTGTGTCCGGCCACAAAGTCCGGGCCGCCGCCCGTGACAAGCTCCAGGTTATCAAGGACTATGCCCGGAGGGGCAAGTTTGATATCCTGCTGGTATTCATGTTCGACCGTATCGGTCGTATCGCAGATGAAACGCCCTTTGTTGTGGAATGGTTTGTACGGAACGGCATCCGGGTATGGAGTACCCAAGAGGGTGAGCAGCGTTTCGACAACCACACTGACAAACTGCTGAACTACATCCGCTTCTGGCAGGCGGACGGCGAGAGCGAAAAGACTTCCGTCCGTACCCGCACCAGTCTGCGCCAGCTTGTGGAAGAAGGTCACTTCAAGGGCGGAAATGCGCCTTATGGCTATGACCTTGTACGGAGTGGGCGTATCAACAAGCGCAAACACGAACTCTACGAACTGCACATCAACGAACAGGAAGCTGCCGTAGTGCGGATCGTCTTTGACAAGTATGTGTATGAGGGCTATGGTCCGCAGCACATCGCCACCTATCTGAACAATTCTGGCTATCGTGCAAGGTCTGGAAAGTGCTGGCACCCGTCAAGTATTCGGGGAATGGTACAAAACCTGACCTACACCGGCGTTCTTCGTTGCGGGGATGCACGGTCAGAATTGATGCCTGATTTGCAGATTGTCCCGCAGGAACAGTTTGAAAACGCACAGCGCATTCGGAATGAACGCTCTGTGCGCTCAACCGCGGAAGCCGAAAATCGCCTTCCTTTGAACATTCATGGGAAGTCGCTGCTTGCCGGCAACGCTTACTGTGGACACTGCGGTGCAAAGCTGGAACTGACCAGCAGCCGTAAATGGCGAAAAATGGCAGATGGTTCGTTAGACGATACGCTGCGTATTCGCTATACCTGTTACGGAAAGCTCCGCAAGCAGACCAACTGCACCGGGCAGACGGGATATACCGTCCACATTCTGGATGAGATCATTGATAAAGCTGTCCGCCAGATTTTCTCCAAGATGAGGGGTATCCCAAAAGAGCAGATTGTTATAAAACGCTATGAAAAAGAAAACACGGAACGCAAGAATCATCTGCAAGACCTTCAGACACAGCGGAACAAGGCAGAAAAAGACCTGTTGGCACTGAAAGCCGAGGTTTTAGCTTGCATCAAAGGTGAAAGCGTGTTACCGAGAGAAACCCTTGCCGAAATGATTACAGTGCAGGAAGAGAAACTCACGGAGCTGGAAAACCTTTGCGAAGCGGCCAGTGAAGAACTGGAAAAAACGGCAGAGCTGATGGATAAAGTGTCGCGGCTGTATGATGAACTGATTTCTTATGCTGACCTGTACGACAGTGCAAATTTTGAAGCGAAGAAGATGATCGTCAACCAGCTCATCCGCAGGGTAGACGTTTATCGCGGATACCAGATCAACATCTCGTTCAACTTCGATCTCACTCCTTACATTGAGGGGGAGTGATACGTCTGCCTGCAAAACAGTCGGGCATCGAACAAGCATTTTCAAAAACAACGAAACAGCAAGAATTGGGGGTTGCCGTCCATGCGCCTGCAAAATCAGGCATTTGGCTGATTTTCAGTGTGACCTCCAAGAAAGCAAAAAGAAAAGCACCGTACTTCAAACGAAGTACAGTGCTTTTTTGGTGGAGAATAGCGGGATCGAACCGCTGACCTCTTGCATGCCATGCAAGCGCTCTCCCAGCTGAGCTAATCCCCCATAGCCTGTGTCGTCCCTGACGACGTATGTTATTATACCAGCTGAAAGGAGAGTTGTCAACAGCTTTTTTCAAATTCGTGCAAAAAAGTCCCGCCGGGTGCATTTCTGCCTCCGGCGGGACTTGCGTCCAGGAGAACTCAGGCTTTGGTGTACTGACGGTCGAAGATCTGGGGTGCTGCCTTGATGAGCAGCACAGCGCCCACCACAGTGATGAGCGTCTCCGGCAGCATGTAGCTGGCGTTGTACACGAGGCTGTAGGTCCAGGCGCTCAGACCCTCATTCAGGTTGCCCCAGACGAGGACGCCGGACAGGAAGCTGCACATGAAGCGCAGGAAGCCTGCGATGGCCGTACCGACGGCCACGCCGACCATCCGGTTCTTGAAGGGACGGGCGAAGAACTCTGCGGTACCCAGAACCATAAAGGCCACCAGATAGTCCAGCAGGATCTCACCGAGGAAGTAGATGAAGGTGGGCGTCGGGGGAGCCCAGAAGCCCAGCAGCATCTGCAGGCAGCCGTTCACCAGACCGGTGAACAGGCCCCACTTGACGCCGTGGCGGAAGGAGACGAGCACGAAGGGCAGCATACTCAGCAGAGTGACGCTGCCGCCGTTGGGCATGGTGAAGATCTTGATGTTGGCCAGCACGGTGCCGATCGCCACCATCAGCGCGCACTCCACCAGCACCCGGGTCTTGGAGTAGGATTTCGACATGAGGATTCCTCTTCTCATAATAATAGTACACAAAAACAAAAATGCGCCTGCTTTTGCTGGCAGGCGCACGGGCTGTTTGTGAAAATCGGGACCTTTCCGCAAACTACCTACGCCGGCATTACCCGGATCAGGTTCAAGGGTCTCTGCTTCCAGCAGATCTCAGCCTCACGGCGCCCCTGTTTTCATGTCCGCTTTCAGTATAGCCGCTCTCCGCCAAAAGTCAAGCCCCCGGCGGTATATCGGCCCGCCGGGTCACATATTCTGGAACAAGCACACTTTGGCGGGAGGGAGCAGTCATGAAAGGTGATCCGGAACAGCGGGCGCTGCTGCTGGGAGAGTACATCGTGGAGCATGGGGCCACCGTGCGGGCGGCGGCGCGGGCCTTCGGCTGCAGCAAGTCCACCGTACACAAAGACGTATCGGTGCGGCTGCGGACGGTAGGCCCGGAGCTGTTCCGGCAGGTGCAGATGGTGCTGGCCCGGAACAAGGCCGAGCGCCATCTGCGGGGCGGCGCGGCCACCCGGGAAAAATACCACAAGCCTCGTTAGCGGAAAGCGGCGGTGTCCAGACACCGCCGCTTTGTCATGTCATTTGGTGGAACTGCTCCAGCGCCGCCTTTTCCAGCCGGCTCACCTGTGCCTGACTGATGCCGATCTCCCGAGCCACCTCCATCTGGGTCTTGCCTTTGAGGTAGCGCAGTTCCATGATGCGCTTTTCGCGCGGGGTGAGGCCCGCCACGGTCTGGCGGAACTGCAGGCCGCTGATCCAGCTGTCCTCGCCGTCGGGGTCGCGCACCTGGTCGATGACGTACACCGCATCGCCGCCGTCGGCGTAGACCGGTTCCTCAAGGCTCAGCGGCTCCACCACCGATTCCAGCGCCGCCGACACCTCGCGGCGGGACAGACCGGTCTTCTGGGCGATCTCCTCCACGGTGGGTTCACGGCCCAGCTGCTTTTCCAGTTCCTCGCGGGACTGCATGGCCCGGTAGGCCGTGTCCCGGAGGCTGCGGCTCACCCGCAGGGCGTTGTTGTCCCGCAGGAACCGCCGTATCTCGCCGATGATCATCGGCACACCGTAGGTGGAGAACCGCACCTGCTGGGCCGGGTCGAAGTTGTCGATGGCCTTGATGAGCCCGATGCACCCCACCTGAAACAGGTCGTCCATGTTCTCGCCCCGCTGCGAAAAGCGCTGCACCACGCTGAGCACCAGCCGCAGATTGCCCTCTATCATGCTCTGGCGGGCCTTTTTGTCCCCGGCCCGCGCCCGGGTGAGCAGGTCGCGCTTCTCCTGCTCGGACAGTATCGGCAGTTCGGCGGTGTTCACGCCGCACAGCTCCACCTTGTTGTACATCCCCTACCCTCCGGTTTCGTTTCAGTTTCACCGGAAGTATGGCCGCAGGGGCAGGATAACATTCATTCCAAATTTTGTTGGCCTCTATAGCAAGGCCCGGTCTTTTGTGCAAAATTGCACTTCCAGCAGTCAGCAGAAAGTGACCCGGCTTGCCAATGGCTCCCCCTTTGGGGGAGCTGGCGCAAAGCGCCTGAGAGGGCTACTCCCCTAATTGTTCTCTTAATTGCCGTATGATCCTCTTCTCCAGCCTCGAAATATAGCTCTGGCTGATGCCGATGGCGTCTGCCACCTCCTTCTGGGTCCGCTCCACGCCGTCCAGCAGGCCGAAGCGCAGCTCCATGATCTGCCGCTCCCGGGGCGAGAGCTGCTCCACCGACCGGCGGAGGCTGGCCCGCTCGGCGTCCTGCTCGAGACGCTGGCCCACCTGATTTTCCTCGCTGCTCAGCACGTCCGACAGCAGCAGCTCGTTGCCGTCGCCGTCGATGTTCAGCGGCTCGTCGATGCTGGCCTCCTGCCGCCGGTTGGAGCTTTTGCGCAGATACATCAGGATCTCGTTGCCGATGCAGCGGCTGGCGTAAGTCGCCAGCTTGATGCTCCGCTCGGGCGTAAAGGTGTTCACCGCCTTGATGAGCCCGATGGTGCCGATGGACACCATGTCCTCCGAGGGGACGCCGCTGCCCTCGTATTTCTTCGCAAGGTACACCACCAGCCGCAGGTTGTGGGTGATGAGCTCATCCCGGGCGGCGGGGTCGCCGTCGGCCATCCGGGCTAGAAGGGCTTTTTCCTCCTCCGGGGTCAGGGGCGGCGGCAGACCCGGCCCGCCGTTCAGATAATGTACGCCGCCCGTCCAGCTCAGTCTGGCCCAGAGGCGCTGCAAAAAATCTACAAATCGTTGAAACACAGGTGCATTCCTCCCACTGTATTGTCATTTACCCAGCAGCGCCGCCGTTTCCGCGCTGACGAGAGCCGTCCATCCCCCCGGCGGAGGCGGCATATCGCAAAACGCTGCGTATATTTCATCTTGTTTTCTACCGTTTGACCCAAGCGCGGCAGGCAGGGCGGGCAGCAGACAGTGTCCCGCGACGGTCTGACAGGGTACGAACCGCACGCCCCACTCCGGGCGGGGCTCTGCGCCGACGCCCGCGAGGCAGGCGTCCAGATACGCCCTCACCCCGGCGGGCAGAGACACGGCATCCAGCCGCACCAGCACCACCGGCCGGCCCGAAAGCGGCTCCTGCAGATGGAAGCCGGTGTCGCAGAAGACGCTCAGCGGGACGACCTGCCCGGCCACCGACAGCTCCGCCCCAAAGCAGGCCGGGCCGCTGCGGCCCAGAACGTGCAGCACCCCCTCCACCACGCCGCAGACCCCCGCCGTGGACGCCAGCAGCAGCCCCGGCGACACCGGCAGATAGAAGCTGAGGTTGTTGCAGGCCGCGCCGGGCAGAAAAAGCGCCCCCGTGAGGGTCAGATTGAGCAGGACGAACCACGCCGTGAGCCGGGCGGTGTTCCGCGCCCCCTGCCAGCCGTAGGCAGCGGCTACGCAGAGGGCGGCGGACATACCTTTATAAGTAAAGGCCAGCGGCCAGGGGGCGGTGGGGGCCAGCAGGGCCAGCGACGACACTGCCGCCGCCCCCGCACCGCCCACCAGCCGCAGCGGCGAACAGCACGCCCCGCACAGCAGCCCCGCCGCCAGCAGGAACGCCGCCCCCACCACGAAATTCACCAGAAGCAGCACATCGAGATAGATGACCGTCCGCACAAGCCCCACCCCCTCTTTCTAGGGTAGCAGAGGGGCAGGAGGAAAAGGGTCGAACCCTCTCAGGCGCTTCGCGCCAGCTCCCCTAGTAGGGGAGCCTCTGGCGAGGAGGCAAAGCTTTGCGGAATGCCAAGGCCTCCCCTCGGTAGGGGAGGTGGCATTGCGAAGCAATGACGGAGAGGTTGAGTCTAGCAAGAGCCTCCCGGTCAAGCCGTCCTTCGTCCAACCTCTCAGTCGGGCTTGCGCCCGCCAGCTCCCCTAGTAGGGGAGCCTCTGGCGAGGAGGCAAAGCTTTGCGGACTGCCAAGGCCTCCCCTCGGTAGGGGAGGTGGCATTGCGAAGCAATGACGGAGAGGTTGAGTCTAGCAAGAGCCTCACGGTCAGGCCGTCCTTCGTCCAACCTCTCAGTCGGGCTTGCGCCCGCCAGCTCCCCTGGTAGGGGAGCCTCTGGCGAAACCGTTCACTTTGTGGGGACTGCCAAGGCCTCCCCTCGTTAGGGGAGGTGGCAGCGCGTCAGCGCTGACGGAGAGGTTGAGTCTAGCAAGAGCCTCCCGGTCAAGCCGTCCTTCGTCCAACCTCTCAGTCGGGCTTGCGTCCGCCAGCTCCCCTAGTAGGGGAGCCTCTGGCGAAGAGGCAAAGCTTTGCGGAATGCCAAGGCCTCCCCTCGGTAGGGGAGCTGGCGAGCGAAAGCGAGACTGAGAGGGCTTTTTTTGCAAAAACCCCTTGCAAACTTCCCCGAGATGCGGTATAATACATCTCGCGGCAAGTCCGCTGGAAATCGAATATCTGCCTCTTTAGCTCAGTCGGTTAGAGCACCTGACTGTTAATCAGGGTGTCGCCTGTTCGAGTCAGGCAAGAGGCGCTTTTTGCGGCGAAGAGTTTTCTTCGCCGTTTTTTGTTTGCCTAAACCGTCGGGTTCGTGCTCGTTGGTCAGGTTTTCCTTCCATACAACCTCTCAGTCGGGCTTGCGCCCGCCAGCTCCCCTAGTAGGGGAGCCTCTGGCGAAACCGTTCACTTTGCGGGGACTGCCAAAGCCTCCCCTCGGTAGGGGAGGTGGCACGCCGCAGGCGTGACGGAGAGGTTCTTCCCCCTCTCATGTAACCAAACTGTAGCCTTTTTCACATTATTTTCAAAAATTAAGGGCAAATTAAAAAATGTCCTCTTGAAGAAATGGCGTATTTGTGTTACACTACATCCAAGCTGTAATGGTATTTTTGGAGATTCTGGCGTTTTTTCCCCAGTGTTTTTGGGCTCTGAGGGGCGGCGGCAGAGTGATTCCCACGCATTTTTTCTACTTTTCTGCCCGTTTTGGCTGTTTTTCCGGCCATTTAGCCTTGTGGCAGGGGGGAAAGTATGGTAAAATGGTGTAAAGTGGAAGTTGATGACTTCTATGACCGGCAGGCTTATGCTTCGTCGGGCAGTTCTCCTTCCATCCAACCTCTCAGTCTCACTTCGTTCGACAGCTCCCCTAGTAGGGGAGCCTCTGGCGAAGAGGCGAGGCTTTCCGGTATGCCAAGGCCTCCCCTCGGTAGGGGAGGTGGCAATGCGAAGCATTGACGGAGAGGTTCAGCCTTAAAGGCTACAGCCCACTTCATTCGTGATGTTGCCGAGTGCGCACTCGGTTGCATAGGTTTTCCCGGTTGCGCAACCGGGAGGGGACCGATTATATTCGTTTTATTCATTTGAAGGGAGTAATTCATTATGATGATGCCTGCAAACTTCTCTGCTGTGAACGCAGAGGTCGTCTACGGCGGTGCCGTGGCTGACTACCTGCCCAACGCCTGGACTGCTGAGAGCGTCAAGCGTTTCAACAGCAACATTATCACCCTGGTCAGCAACAGCTTCACCAGCGAGCTGCTGAAGGCTACTCTGGGTGTTATGTTCAGCGGCAACTGGGGCGAGGACAACCGCATCTTCGGCGACAACGGCAGCCTCACTGCTCTGTACCATGTTGGCCACGATATCAACGCTGATTCTCAGAACTTCGGCAACAAGATCATGACCACTCTGGGTCTGGCTTCTGTTGTCTACAGCCTGGGCATGAAGGACGCTGCTGTCCTGACTGCCAAGAAGGTCACCAAGATTGACGGTACTGCCGTGTAATCATTTTTAGCATTCTAGACGATTTGTAAAAAAGCGCGGCGGACTTTCGCGGTCCGCCGCGCTTTTTGTGCATCTCTTTTGTTACCAAACTGAGACTTTTTTCACATTTTTTTCAAAATTTAAGGGTTTATTAAAAATTGTCCTCTTGAAGAAGCCGACAGAATGTGTTATACTATGCCCAAGGTTTAGGAGACGGTACGTCAAAATCCCCTCTCCGGGCCGGTCAAAATGATCAAAGGGTAGGCGCTCCCTTCTTTTGATAGCAGCTGCTCTCTGCTCCGTCTGGCCGCAGGGCGGGGCGAGGCAGAGAGCTGTATGCTGCTTTATTTAAGAAGCAGATGAAGCGTCCGAAATGGAAGCCCTTTCTTCTTCGCCAAATCGTCCTCAGCCACAAGGCGGGCGTTTTGAAATAGAAACCACAAAGGAAGCATCTATGCGTTATACCTATGTCCGGCAGCACGACACCACAGACTGCGCTGCCGCCTGTCTCGCAATGGTGTGCCTCCATTACAAAAAGGAGATCACCATCACCCGCCTGCGGGACATGATGGGTACCGACTTAAAAGGCACAAACCTGACCGGTATGGAAAAGGCGGCGCAGGAGCTGGGATTCAGCACCGCCGCCGTCCGGGTAGACCGGGAAAACTTCCTCAGCGAATTCACCACTCCCTGTATTGCACAGGTCATCACCGACGAGGGTCTGGCCCACTTTGTGACGGTCTTCAAGAAGACCACCATCAAAGACGACGGCGAGCGGCGTCGGCACATGGTCCGGCAGAAAGAGGAGCGGAAGAAGTGCGCTGACGAAGGCAAGAAGTTCCGATGCCGCGACTACGTCATCATCGGCGACCCGGCAAAAGAGCTGAAAAAGATCTCCCTCGATGAGTTCTACAAGAACTTTACCGGCGTTCTGCTCCTGATGACCCCCACCTCGGAGTTCAAGACAGGCAAGCAGAAGCAGGGCAACATGGTCAAGCGTTTCCTCGACCTGCTGTGGCCCCAGAAGAAGCTTTTCTTCTACGCCATCCTCAGCTCGGTCATCATGACCGTTCTGGGTATCGCGTCCTCGATGTACAACAAGATCCTGATGGATGAGATCCTTCCCTACGGGCTGAAGAGCCTGCTGGTGGCTGTCATTCTGGTGTTCAGCATCGTGAGCGTCACCAGCGCACTCATCAGCATGGTGCGGCAGTGGGTGCTCATCTATCTGTCCATCAAGGTGGATATTCCCCTGATGCTGGGCTACTTCGGGCATGTTTTCAAACTGCCCATGAAGTTCTTCGCCACCCGCAAGACCGGCGAGATCACCACCCGCTACTCTGACGCCAGCACCATCAAATCGGTGTTCACCAGTATCGCGCTGAGCGTTGTGATGGACATTGTGATGGCCTGCGTCACCGGCGTCATCCTCTTCCGGATGAATGCCACCCTCTTCTCCATTTCGATTTTCACCACCCTGCTGAGCATCCTGTTGGTGTTCATCTTCAAGCAGCCCTTCAAGCGGATCAACGAAGAGACCATGCAGCAGTCTGCTATCCTCAACAGCCAGATGATCGAGAGCCTCCGCGGCATCGAGACCGTCAAGTGCAACGCCGAAGAGGACCGTGAGCTGGAAGCTCTGGAGCGGGAATACATCAAGAGCCTGAAGATCAGCCTGCGCTCCAGCAAGATCAGCACGGTGCAGTCCCTGATCTCCACCCTCATCACCACCATCCTCGGCATGGTCACCTCTTATGTGGGCATCATGCAGGTGCTGAACGGTGAGATGACGCTGGGCGGCTATATGGCCTTCAGCACCCTTTCCTCTTACTTTACGAACCCGGTCAGCGAGCTGGTCGGCCTGCAGATGTCCATCCAGCAGGCACAGATCTCCATCAAGCGTCTGACCGAGATCATGGATTACGAGTCCGAGCAGGACGAGACCCGCGAATACACCGAGATGGAAAAGATCGACGGTGACATTGAGTTCAAGGATGTCTCCTTCCGCTACGGCAGCCGTTCCCCGGCCCTGAGCCACGTCTCCTTCACCATCCCATACGGCAAGAAGGTGGCCCTCGTGGGCAGCAGCGGCAGCGGCAAATCCACCATCACCAAGCTCCTGCTCAAGTATTATGAGCCGGAAAGCGGTACCATCAGCGTAGGCGGCGTCGATCTGGACGAGTACAGCAATGCATCCGTCCGCCGTGCCATCGCCTATGTCCCCCAGAACGTCGAGCTGTTCAGCAAGACCATCTACGACAACATCCGCATTTCCCGACCGGAAGCCAGCCTCGATGAGGTCAAGGCCGCTGCCAAGAAGGCAGATGCCCACGAGTTCATCCGCAAGCTGCCGCTGCAGTACAACACCTATCTGGAAGAAGCCGGCAACGGCCTCTCGGGCGGTGAGAAGCAGCGCCTTGCACTGGCCCGGGCTTTCCTGAAGGATGCGAACCTCTATATCCTGGACGAATCCACCAGCAGTCTGGACTTTGGCACAGAGAATACCATCTTTGATATGATCTACAACCAGCTTGCAGACCGCTCGATGCTGATCGTCGCCCACCGCCTCTCCACCATCCGTGATTGTGACCTCATCCTGGTCATGGACCACGGCGAGATCGTAGAGCGCGGCACCCACGAAGAGCTGCTGGAAAAGCAGGGTAAGTACTACGAGCTCTGGAGCCTGCAGCAGGGCATCTTCCGCGATCAGAAACGCGGGGAGAAGCCCGCCCCTGTCTCTGCCGCCAAGGTGGTGGAGGACGAGGAGGATGGCGAGTCCATCACCTACTAATTCGTTGCAGCTGCGTGCGCACGCAGTTACATAAATGGCTTTTTGGCTGGATGCGCATCCGGAAACTGAGCCGACTAAATTTGTTTTTCAATCATTTGAAGGGAGTAATTCATTATGATGATGCCTGCAAACTTTACTGCTGTTAACTCTGAGGTCGTCTACGGCGGCGCTGACCTGTTCTCCATCCTGGCTGACACCACCGCTCCTGTCTGGAACGCTGCTAACGTCAAGAAGTTCAACACCAACCTGATCACCCTGGTCAGCAACTCCTTCTTCGCTGATACCGTCAAGAGCACCCTGGGCGTGATGTTCGGCGGCAACTGGGGCGGCGACGACGGCGTCAAGATCTTCGGCGACGACGGCGAGCTGAAGAAGAACATCTACGGTGATGTCAATGGCAACGAGATGACCTTCGGCAACAAGGTCATGCGTACTCTGGGCATGGTTTCTGTCGCTTACACCCTGGGCACCTCCGATGCCAAGGTCCTCTTCAACGACAAGGTCATGAAGATTGACGGCACCTCTCTCTAATCAGTAACCCCTAGAATCTGAAGTGTGTTTCGTCCGGCGGCTCTCGGGCCGCCGGATGATAATGCCTCGTAATGGTATGCCCGGAGGCACCTGCCTCCGGGCATACCTTATTTTTTTATAAAATTTACAGTTTGGCTCTTTATTCCGCACCGCCAAACCGTTATAATAAATTGATGCCTATATTCATCATGGGATGGGTAATAGGTGATGGTAAGATGTAGACTTATCCGAAGGGCTCAACCTCTCCGTCACGGCTGACGCCGTGCCACCTCCCCTACCGAGGGGAGGCCTTGGCATTCCGCAAAGCTTTGCCTTCTCGCCAGAGGCTCCCCTACTAGGGGAGCTGTCTGCGAAGCAGACTGAGAGGTTGGACGAAGGACAGCCTGACCGGGAAGCTCTTGCTGAACTCAACCTCTCCGTCATCGCTTACGCGATGCCACCTCCCCTACCGAGGGGAGGCCTTGGCATACCGCAAAGCTTTGCCTCCTCGCCAGAGGCTCCCCTACTAGGGGCAACGGCGACGACCGCCGCCAGCGGCGGAAACAGGGAGGAGCTGTTGGGGCCGCGGCCAGCAGGATGCAAGCGACAGCGAAGCAGACGCTGGGAGCCGCAACCCGGCCTTGTCGAACGAAGTGAGACTGAGAGGTTGTACGAAGGACAGCCTGACCGCAAGCCACTGACTTTCGGCCATAGCGAAACAGGAGACGCTGTATGCCTGTACATAATCTGCCCTATGACCGCCGCTTAAATTCTCGTGCAAAGCATTTGCGCCACGAGATGACTCCGCAGGAGCGTAAGCTCTGGTTTGGTTTTCTGCGTGATTATCCGATAAAAATCTATAACCAGCGTGTGATAGAATTTTTTATCGTTGACTTTTATTGCGCAGAAGCGAAACTGGTCATTGAGCTGGACGGTTCTCAACACTATACAGAACAAGGACAGCTTTACGACCACGAACGAAGCTGTATCATTGAGCAGTATGGAATTGAGGTACTGCGGTTTTCCAACCGCGAAGTAAATCGGCAATTTGAAGCGGTTTGCGCTCAAATCGACCGCACGATTCAACAGCGTCTTAACACAGCAGAGTGATACGTTACATTTTACCATTGCCTATTACAAGCAATGAAACCAAGAACAGGTGGTATAAAATCATGAGAGAGATCCAGACCGCAGAAAACAAGACCCTCAAGCTGACCAACGTGGTCAGCCGCCGCATCCAGCCCGAAGAGTTCAACAATATGCAGATCGTGCTGACCCAGATGCACAACTTTATCAAGAGCAACGGCGCACAGCCCCTCGGCCCCCTCGTGCAGTGCATCAAACTGCCCGCCGGCCCCAACCCCCAGCCCGAAGTCTATATGATGCAGCAGGCCACCCAGCTCATCCCCCGCATGGAGTCCGGCTACTCCATGGACGCTGTGCTCCGCGTGCGCAACTGCCTGTACGCCCACTACGTCGGCCCCATGAGCCAGAGCGGCCTCGCCTCCCAGAAGCTGAACATCCTGGCGTTTGAGCACGAGCTCGAGCTGACCGGCACTGTCTACACCATCTTCGTCAATCAGGATGAGGACGAGGGCGTTGTGGATACCTTTATGGAGACGAAGTGATATGACGACGACCATCCGCGACATCAACGAGCTGCAGGACCGCCGCATCATGATGGAGAAAAAGCTGCCGCCTTTCGGCTATGCGCTCATTCTCCTGACGGCTGCCCTCATCCTCTTCCTCGTGGTGTGGAGCACCAAAAACTACCGCACCTACGTCAGCCAGTCCAGCGGCTCGGTGCAGGCCGCCAACAAGACCTACATCATGTCCAGCTACTCCGGCTCCATCACCGAGCTGAACATCGCCGAGGGTGCCTACGTCAACGAGGGCGACCTCATCGCTCACATCAAGAGCACCGACCTCGACATGCAGCAGGACAGCATCCAGAGCCAGCTGGACATCTACAAAAAGCAGAAGAGCCAGTACGAGAAGCTGGTCAAGTCCATTCAGGACGACAAGAACTACTTCAGCGAGACGGACATCGACGACCAGCCTTACTACTACCAGTATGAGACTTACAAGAGTCAGGTGGCGCAGAAGGCTTTCGACGCCTCGCCCTATCAGGCCGCAGGCTACTCCGACGAGCAGATCAAGGCCCTGATGGAGCAGAACCAGAGCGAGGTGGAGGCCCTGTATTACTCCACCCTGCAGTCCATCTCCGCCAGCCTGACCAGTGTGCAGAGCAACATCGACAATCTGCAGAGCCAGCTGGACGCCCTGAACACCGGCGCCAACGACTATTACATCTATGCCCCCACCTCCGGCGTCATCCACATGGACACGCCCTATAAGGTGGGCATGGTGCTCAGCGCCGGCACCCCGCTGGCCACCGTCGCCAGCGAGAACAGCGACCTCGAGGTGGTGGCTTACGTCACCCTCAGCGACCGGCCGCTGCTCCATGTGGGCGACCCCTGCAAGATCGCCATCACCGGCCTGTCGGAGTATTCCTACGGCACCCTGACCGGCACCGTGACCTCCATCGACAGCGATGTGACCGCCAGCTCCTCCGGCTCCTACTACAAAATGACCATCACCCCGGACAGCACCTACGTCATCAGCAACAGCGGCGACAAGGTCGATCTGTCCAACGGTATGAGCGTCACCGCCCGTGTGGAGTACGACAAGCTGACCTATTTCGAATACGCGATGGAAGCTCTGGGCGTTCTGTTCCGCTAAGCGCTCACATCAACGCCCAAAGAGGTACGAAAGAATGAAACTGAACCTGAAAATGCTGGCCGTGAGCGCCGCTCTGCTGGGCCTGCTGGCCGCCGGCGCTGCGCTTCCGGCCTCTGCAGCCGGTCCCATGAACGCGGCCGCTGCCCTCTCTCTGCCCTGGTCCGCTGCGGCTGTGGAGAGCGTCGAGACCGGCACTTACGCCTCCACCATGACGGTGGGGACGCAGCAGCAGCTCTCGCCGGTCATTCTGCCCGCAAAGGCCGCACGCAAAGCCACGGTAACTTTTATGTCCAACGACAGCACCATCGTCAACGTGACGTCTGGGGGCGTGGCGCAGGCGGTGGGCGTCGGCACGGCGCAGGTCATCGCCAGCGCAGACGGCGTGAGCTGCGTCTACACCATCACCACCGAGCTGGATGAATCCATGATCGTCAAGGAGATGGACATCACGCTGGCCTCCGGCACCATCGCTGTCGGCGAGACCACCTCCCTGTCGCTGGGCGTGCTGCCTTCCAGCGCGTCGAACTATGCCAACGTGAGCCTCAGCTCCTCGAATCCCGCTGTGGCTACCGTCAACAACTTCGGCAAAGTCACCGGTGTCGCCCCCGGCACCGCCACCATCACCGCCACCTGCGGCGATGTGAGCGCATCGGCCACTGTCAAGGTCGTCAACAGCGGCGCAGACCGTCAGTCCATCGACCTGAACACGAGCTATGTCGTCCTCAAGCCGGGCGCCAGCCGCACCATCACCGGCAAAGTGACCCCGTCTTCCGCCTCCCAGTCCCTCACCTTCAAGTCCAATGACACCAAGGTGGCCACTGTGAGCGCCAAGGGCGTCATCACTGCCGTGGGTACGGGCGCGACCTCCATCGTCGTCTCCAACGGCACGGCGTCCGCCTCGGTGACGGTCATCGTCAACCGGAACGCTTCCAGCTCCGGCAACGGCGGCGGCAGCACCGACGACAGCAACGGTGAGGTCATCACCGACCCCGTCGTGGAGGCCATCGAGGCCGACGGCACCGACGAAGTGACCTTCGCACAGCGGGAGCTCCCCACCATCACCGGCGAGATGCTGAATGCCCTCCGTCTGAACGGCAAGACCCTCGTGGTCGAGGCCGATAACTACACCATCCGCATCGCGGGCCGCGATGTGAAAAACACCTCCGCGCAGGTGAGCACAGCCCTGAGCTTTGCCCCCTCTGAGTATGGTGTCACCTTCACCCTCAACGGCGGCGAGGCTCTGCCGGGCGTCGTTCAGGTCGAGATGACCGGCGACAACGCCGCCTACACCCGCGTCTACCTGCACAATGCCCTCAAGGGCAAGTGGCAGTTCCTCAACAGCTACAAGGACCATGTCCTCGAGGCGGACACGGCGGGCGAATACCTGCTGACCACCCAGAATCTCCGCTTCGTCCATGTGGACATGACCTTCTTCATCGCGGGCCTTGTGGTCATCGTGGGCATCATCATCGCCTACATCGTCATCAAGAAACGCTATTGGTTCTGGTAACTCTCATAAGTAAAATGAAAGCGGCTGCTGTAGTCTTAATGACTTACAGCAGTCGCTGTTTTTTGTTTATCGTATTACAGTTGCCCGGGTGGGCCAAAGCCTCTCCCTTTGGGAGAGGTGTCACCGAAGGTGACGGAGAGGGCAAAGCCGGGTCGAAAAAAGCCACCTGCGCAGCGATAGGCACACGCCTTTATCAGAGCGATGCTATCGCTGTGGGAGTGTTTTCCCTTTTTGCGTCCTTGCCCTCTCAGGCGCTCCGCGCCAGCTCTCCCAAAGGGAGAGCCTTTCAGCGGGGTACTTATTTTACTCCACCGTCACGCTCTTGGCCAGATTGCGGGGCTTATCGACGTCACAGCCGCGCAGGACGGCCATATAGTAGGCGAACAGCTGCAGCGGCACGATGAGCTGCAGGGGCATCAGCAGCTCGTCGTAGTCGTCCAAGCGCACCACATAGTCCGCCACGCCCTCCGGGACGACAACGTCCTTCGTCGTGAAGAGGATGACCCGCGCACCGCGGCTCTTGGTCTCCTTGGCGTTGGAGATGGTCTTTTCGTACACCTGCTTCTGGGTGGCCAGCGCGATGACCGGCACACCGTCGGTGATGAGGCTGATGGTGCCGTGCTTGAGCTCACCGGCAGCGTAGGCGTCCGAGTGGACGTAGCTGATCTCCTTGAGCTTCAGGCTGCCTTCCAGCGAGAGGGCGTAGTCGAAGCCGCGCCCGATGAAGAAGCAGCTCTGGGTGTTGACGAAGCGGCTGGCAAGGTACTTTATCTGCTCACAGTCGGCCAGACGAGGCTGGATGACCTCACCGGCACGGAGCAGCTCGGCGGTCAGGCGGCGAGTCTCTGCCTCGCTCAGACGGCCTCTGGCGTAGGCCAGACGGAACGCGAAGAGGTAGAGGGTGCAGAGCTGCACCATATAGGCTTTGGTGGACGCCACGGCGATCTCCGGGCCGGCGTAGGTGTAGAGGACGTAGTCCGCTGCGCGGGCGATGGAGCTGCCCACCACATTGACGACAGCCAGCACCGGCACGCCCCTGCTCTTGGCGAGGCGGAGGGCGGCCAGCGTGTCGCTGGTCTCGCCCGACTGGCTGATGATGATGACGAGGTCGTCGGGGTCGAGGATGGGGTCACGATAGCGGAACTCGCTGGCGATGTCCACCTCGGCAGGGACACGGGCCAGCCGCTCGATGGCAGTCTTGCCCACCATACCGGCGTGCATGGCCGTGCCGCAGGCCACAAGGTGGATGTTCTTGATGCTGCGCAGCTTCTCATCGCTCAGCTCCGGGATGCGGAGGTCGGGCATACCGTTCTCCACGCGGGGGCTGACGGTGGCCGTGATGGCGGCAGGCTGCTCATGGATCTCTTTCAGCATGAAGTGGGGGTAGCCGCCCTTCTCAGCGGCTTCTTCGTCCCAGTCGGCGGTCAGCACTTCCCGCTCCACCGGCTTGCCGAAGGCGTCGTAGAACCGGATGCCGTCGGCCTTGACCACCGCCATGTCCCCCTCCTCGAGGACGCTGTAGCGGCGGGTGTACTTGAGCAGGGCCGGAATATCGGAGGCCACGAAGTTCTCGCCCTCGCCCCAGCCCACGATGAGGGGGCTCTCCTTCTTGACGGCGTAGATGGTGTCCGGCTCATCCCGGAACAGCACACCCAGCGCATAGCTGCCCCGCACCATCGCCAGCGCCTCCCGCAGGGCTGCCAGAGGGCTCTGCTTGGGCTGGGCGCAGCAGAAGTAGTCGATGAGCTTGACCAGCACCTCGGTGTCTGTCTCGCTCTCAAAGGTGACGCCCTTGGCCAGCAGGTCGGCCTTCAAAGGGCCGTAGTTCTCGATGATGCCGTTGTGGACGATGCTCACGCGGGGGGTGGAGTGGGGATGGCTGTTGATGTCGCTGGGCTCGCCGTGGGTGGCCCAGCGGGTGTGTCCGATGCCGCAGAAGCTCTCGGGCAGGTTTTCTGCCTCCAGCTTGCGGCGGAGCACTTCCAGCCGGCCCTTGCTCTTGACGACGTGGATGCCGCCTTCCAGCGCCAGCGCGACGCCGGCGGAGTCATAGCCGCGGTATTCCAGCTTTTCCAGACCGTTCAGCAGCACTTCCTGGGCGCTGCGCTTACCCGAATAACCTACGATGCCACACATACAAAACACCTCCATGCCGACAGCCCGGTGCGAACGCACACGGCAGCTGTCAGCCTCTTACGATCAGTCTATGTTCTTGTATGGCTTTCTTTGAAAGGGTTCTGTTGCGGTATTGCTGCCGTTTTTTGCCCTTCTCTGCGGCTGGTATAAGCCCCGGGAGCTTTTGCTCCCGTTTCAACCGGAGGAACACCCGCCGAAACTTTCGATGATCCCTCTCCTCGTCACCCTCACGGCTGTCACCCGCGTGGCCCGGCGCTTTTTCGTCAACTGAAGTGGTCTATCCCCTCTTTCTGCTCTTTCCGCCGCCTTCCTGAAAACAAAAACAGCTCCTTTCGGAGCTGTCAGACGCCGGCGGAAAAGGTCAGCGGTATTGTATCATAAAGTCCCACATCCGTCAATGGACGCCCAGCATTTTGTGGAGCCTCGGCTGCCAGACCACTTTATAGAGCATCAGCATATTGTGGAGCGCCCGGTCATAGAGCAGGAAGGCTGCATTGCCCATGGCCAGCGTCACCAGCGAGACAGCCAGCGCCGTAGTGCGCAGCTCTTCGGCGATGCTGCCCGCCGGGACCAGCAGCAGCACCAGCCCGTACATCGCCAGGATCCCGCCGTTGCAGAGCAGCAGCTTGCAGACAGCCCGCAGCAGGGCCGGGCGTATCCGCTCGAAATAAGGCTTTGCCAACGGATAGTACCCCAGCAGGAACACAAAGGTGAGGGCCACTTCCTTGTCCGGCACGAAGAGCAGGCTCAACAGGCTCACCGCGCCATAGGCCGTCAGAGCCATGGTCTTCCCGCACTCCACGCAGACTGTGGCGATGAGGAAGCTGGCCACCGCCGGAGCAATGAACATCGCAATGGGAAACACAGCCCCCAACAGCATCAGGGCCACGCTGAGCGCTGCGGCCATGCCGCAGTAGGCCATGGCCCAGCTTTTACTTTTGCGTCCCTTCATGGCAGCTCCCATTGTACCGGCTGGCTCTCAGCGTCCAGCGGCTCGATGGCGTGGCGGAGGCCCAGGATCATGATGTTGTCCAGCAGGGTGCGGTTGAGCTTGACGTCCAGCATCCCGTAGGCGCGGACGAGGTCGTTGACCGCAGCGAGGGCCTGCCGCCGGGCGTTTTCCCGGGCGGCGTTCCTGTCGTTGATGCCGTTGAGGAGGAAGACGTTGTAGCGGCCCTTATCTTTGTCCCGGGAAAAGCTCTCCGCTTTGTCCAGCAGATAAGCGGCCCGGCCGATGCAGCTGCCGATGTAGTGCATACTTTTGCGCTGATTGGGGTCGTCGGTGGCCAGCACCGAGTAGAGCGCACCGTAGAGGTTGCCCTTCGGCTCTGCAGCCAGCAGATAGTTCTTGGCGTTCAGGGTCATCTGGACGTTGGCCTGGTCCCGCTCCTGCACGAAGATGCGCTCCAGTGCCGGGTTCTCGGCGGCAGCCTTCCGGTAGGCTTGCCGCAGCAGGACGGTGTCCACCACCCGCCGTACTTTTTTATAGAAGGGCAGGTCGGCCCACTGGGCATCCTGGATGCGGTGCCAGCTCAGCAGGACTTCCACCTGTGCAGCCAGCCGGATGCCCTGAGTCTGGCACATCATCTGCCGCCAGACCAGCGTACCCGGCTCCCGCATCCGCTTACAGGTGGCCGGACGTCCTGCCAGACTGTCGGCCAGCACTGCGAACAGGACGCCGTTGTAGCGCAGACCATAGCAGGAATACAGCCCATAGGTGGTGTAGAGCTGGCGGCGGACGCCGCGCTGATACCACTGATAGGTGTTGTAATCCCGGATGGTCAGCTCCGGCAGATAGGGCCGCATACGTCCCTTCATTCTGTTCATTCCTTTCGCGGGCCGCGCCGGGCGCAGCCTTTCTTGCAGGGGAAGACCGCTTCCCCACAGCTATAGACTAGTATAATCTATTTTTCGTCAGCGTTCAACCGTTCTTTTGTAAATTTAATTAGAAAAGACCGCACTGGAATCGATTTCAGTGCGGTCTTTGGGTGCATCTTATTTCTTTTCGAAACGGCTCGTGTGGCCGGGCTGGGTGCGCTTGCCGTCAAAGCCGCTCTTGGGCATGGGCTTTGCGGGGCGGTTCTCGAACTTGGGGGCGTTGTAGTACATATACAGCTGGCAGGGGATCATGCCGTTGTACATCTTGCGGCGCTTGTTGGCCCGCTTGCCGTAGTGGTGTTCAAAATCCATATCGGCAGTGATGGCGTAGACACCGGCGCAGGGGTGGGCCTCCATCTGCTGGCCAAGGGTGCGGGCCAGCTTGGCGGCGCCCTCGATGGTGCTCATGCGCTCGCCGTACGGGGGATTGGTCAGGACGATGGCCTCGCTTTTGGCGGCGAAATCGGCCACGTCGGCCACCTCGAAGTGGCAGCGCTTCTCCACGCCGGCCAGCTTGGCGTTGGCGTTGGCCAGAGCCACGGCGGCGGGGTCGATGTCGTAGCCGAAGGCCTCAAAGCCCACGTCCAGCTTGGAGTCGGCCAGAGCCTTCTGGCGCTGCTCGGCCCAGACGGCGGCAGGCACGAAGCTGTAGCGCTCGGCGGCAAAGCGGCGCTTGAGGCCGGGGGCGATGTTCATGGCCTTCTGAGCGGCCTCGATGAGGAGGGTGCCGCTGCCGCAGAAGGGGTCTTCCACGAGGCTGTCGCGGCGGACGCGGCCCAGGTCGGCGATGGTAGCGGCCAGTGTCTCACGGATGGGGGCCTCCATGGAGTTGCGGCGGTAGCCGCGCTTGTGCAGGCCGTCGCCGGTGGTGTCCAGCATGATCTCGCAGACGTTCTTGCGGAGCATGAAGCGGATCTTATACTCCGCGCCGGTCTCGGGCAGGCTGGTGGTGCGGTGGCCCTGCATCAGGCGCTTGACCACGGCCTTCTTGATGATGCTCTGGCAGGCCGGCACGCTGGACAGCTGGCTGTTCAGCGAAGAGCCGGTGACCGGGAAAGCCGCGTCGGCAGGCAGTAGCTCTTCCCAGTGGATGGAGTAGACGCCGTCGAACAGCTCGTCGAAGGTGGTGGCCGTGTAGGTGTTCAGGAGCAGCATCACGCGCTCCACGGTGCGGAGGTTGAGGTTGGCGGCGGCAATCATATCCGCGCCTCCCCTGAAGGTCAGACGGCCGTCGCTGACCCGGATGTCCTCGGCGCCGATGCGGCGCAGCTCAAAGTTGGCCGTGGACTCGCACCCGAAAAAGCAGGGGGCGATGAGTTCAAATTTTGCAGGCATTCTGGTTTCCTTTCCTGTCGGGTGCGGTGTGCCGCACCAAAAAACAGGCCCGCCCCGCTGGGGGCAGGCCCAAAGCTTCTTCGTCTTGTGCGGACGGCTCAGCGGCTGCCGCGGCGTCCCCGGGGTGCGTAGCCGCCGCCCCGGCGGTTGTTGGTCTCATGGTCGAGGTCGGCCATCTTCTCTTCGCTCTGGCTCTTGAAGCGGCTCATCATGTCCTCAAAGCTCAGGTTGTCGCTCTTGGCCGGGGCCTTGGGCTGCCAGACGCGGGGCGCTGCGTCCCGTGCCGGGCCGCGTCCGCCCTGGGGACGGCCGCCCTGACCGTTGCGGCGGAAGCCGCCTTCCCGCGGGCCGTTGTTGTTGGGGCGGGGGCCGCGGCCTTCACGCGGAGCGCGGGGTGCCGGCGGCAGCAGCCGCTTGATGGACAGCGCGATCTTGCCGTCCGGTGCCACGTTGATGACCTGCACCTTCACGGTGTCGCCGTCATGCAGCACGGCTGCAATGTCCTGCACATACTCGTTGGACACCTCAGAAATGTGGACCATGCCCACGCGGCCCTCCGGCAGCGCAACGAATGCGCCAAACGGTTTTACGCCGGTGACACGGCCTTCAAAAATATTCCCTACCTCAATCGCCAAAACTCAATACTCCTTGTTGACTAATATGTTTCCCGCCGGCCGCAAGCCGCTCGGGGCGCGGCATCAGTTGCCCGTCACATCCACAAAGATGCGCTCGTTGGCCGCCGCATAATTGTAAGAGTCCCGCGCGACCCACTCGGTCACGTCGTCCGAGTCGCCGCTGAGGATGCGCCGCATCTCCTCGTTCTGGGTCTTCTGCTGGTCGATCTGCTCCTGCAGGGTGTCCAGCTCCGCTTTCTTGGAGCTGAGCGCCACCTGATTTGCGATGTACGCCGCCAGCATACTCAGCAAAAGCAGAAGGAAGAGCAGTTTCAGCACAGCGCCCACGACGGACGCCTTTCTCTTCCGCTTTTTCCGGCTCGGATTTGCCATAACACAGTGCCTCCCGTTTTCGGACAGCAGGCCCGATGCGCCTGTACTCTCACTTTGATACGTTTGAATTATACAACATACGCCGTGGTGTTGGCAAGCTCTTTTTCTGTTTTTTTGCAAGTCTTTTTTCGTTCCGCCGTACTTTGGCGGCGGCGCGGGCGGCTTTCCACGGGGCGATGCACCGGGCGGCGAGCCGCACCGGCCCCAGCAGCAGTTTTCCCGCAAAGGCTTCGGCAGCGGCGAACAGAGGCCGCAGCGCTGCCTGCACCGCCCCGGCGGCACAGAACGCCGCCAGCGCCATATAGCCCCGCAGCTGCCCGGCCTGACTCTGGGAGACGGCGTAGCTCTGCAATGCCATCAGCACGGCTCCCACAAAAAGCATATCCGGCAGGAACGCGGCCCTGCCCCGGGTGGGCAGAACGGCCCGCGCCGCGCCCAGCACACCGCCCAGCACCGCGCAGGCCGCCATCTCCTGCCCCACCGCCCCGGGCGAAAGCGCCGGGCCCATCACCGGACGAGACGGCGCAGAAAGCCGCCCGGCGTATGCTCTGCGGTGTATTCCAGCGTGTCCACCCGGCCTGTAAGCTTGACTTCGCCTTTGTCGAGGTCGAGGCTGGTGACGCTCAGCTCGGCCCCGGTGAGTTCCAGCGTCCCTTTCGAGGTGAGCATCGCCGCCCCCTCGGCGTCGCAGCGGATGACCCGCCGCACACCGGTGACGGTCAGCTTGTTCCGCCCCTCCAGGATGAGGTCATGAGGCAGAGCCTGCTCCGGCTTTGCGTCCTGTTGTTTCATGACATTCCCCTCCCCTTTTCTGCCATCTTATGCAGGGCGGGGCGGGGTCATGCCGGATTTACTCGGCTTTCGGGGCGTCGTGGGCGGCTGCCAGCACGTTGTCCTGCTCGATGATCTCGTACATCTCGCGGGCCACGTCCTTGGTGCGGGGCTCCACGTCGGAGAGGACCTTCACCTTGATGGGCCGGTTGCCGAAGGTGACCTCGATGATGTCGCCGGCCTTGACGGCCTGGCTGGCCTTGGCGGTCTTGCCGTTGATGAGGATGCGGCCCGCGTCGGCCACCTCGTTTGCTACCGTGCGGCGCTTGATGAGCCGCGAGACTTTCAGATATTTGTCTAAACGCATTTCTAAACTCCTTGTATCAACCTCTCAGTCTCGCTGTCGCTCGACAGCTCCCCTATCGAGGGGAGCCTCTGGCGAAGAGGCAAAGCTTTACGATATGCCAAAGCCTCCCCTATTAGGGGAGGTGGCACGCCGTAGGCGTGACGGAGAGGTTGTTCCTCTATTAAAAAAGCCGCCGGGCCTAAAGGTTCCGGCGGCGATGGGTTTTCTCTTACAGGGTGTCCTTCAGAGCCTTGCCCGGCTTGAACACGATGCTCTTGGAAGCAGCGATGGTGATGGCCTCGCGGGTGCGGGGGTTGATGCCCTGACGCTCAGCGCGCTCACGCACCTCGAAGGTGCCGAAGCCGGAGATGGAGATCTTCTCACCCTCGGCCATAGCCTTGCCCAGTGCCTCGAATGCAGCGTTGACAGCCATCTCGGCGCTCTTCTTGCTCATCTCAGTGTTTGCCGCAACCTGTGCGATCAGATCGGTCTTGGTCATAATAAAAGCCTCCACAATATTCTCAACATTTTCTATTCGAGCAGACGGTCTGACCGTCTGGTACCCGTTTACGTTTCGTCCGCTTCCAGCCTCTGGGTGAAGCGCTTGGCCGCGAAGGTCAGGGCCTCTTCGGCATCCACACCGGCCAGACGCATGGCATCGGCGGCGGCCAGCAGCAGCTCACCGGCGTTCTCTGCCGTCTGCTGTGCGTCCCACGCAGCCCTGGCGCTGTCCAGAACCCTGGCCGCACCGGCGGCATCCTCCGGCCCGCAGCCGAACCGCGCGGCCCGCTTCTGGAGCTTCTGGGCGCGCATCAGGGCGGGCAGGGTGGCCGGGACGGTGTCCAGCTCATCGGCCAGGGTCGTGCGGCCCTTTTCCTTATTTTTGAGCGCATCCCAGCTGTTTATACCAGCATTTTCCGCCGCAGAGGAAGCAAAGATGTTCGGGTGGCGGAAGACCAGCTTCTCGCACACCTCGCGGCAGACCTTTTCCATGTCGAAACGGCCCCGCTCCTCCTCGATGACGGTGTGGAACACCACCTGCATCAGGACGTCGCCCAGCTCTTCCTGCATCATGACAGGGTCGTCGGCGTCGATGGCTTCCAGCGCCTCGCACGTTTCTTCCAGAAAATTTTTCCGGATAGAGGCGTGGGTCTGGACTTTGTCCCACGGACAGCCGTCCTCCCTGTCTCTCAGGATGCGGATGATCTCCACAAGGTCTTCCGCCGTATAGTGTTCACGCGGCGTCCAGTCCTGCATGGGGCGTCTCCTTTCCGCATTCCGAAAACATCTGCGAACAGATTCAAATTGTACCGCAGAATCTGCCGAAATGCAAGGGTACAAGCGCATTTTCCGGCTTTTTGCGGCAAAATTTTCATTTCATTCACAACAAAAGGCGGCATCCCCCGGGGGACACCGCCCTGCGTGGGCTTTTTCGCTTACAGCTGTGCGCCGCACTTGTTGCAGAACAGCGCGTCGTCCGAGACGGGCGCGCCGCACTGGGGGCAGGTCTTGGCCTCGTTGTCCTCGGGCTTTGCCTCGGCGGGCTCTGCGGCAGCGTCAGCCGTCACGTCGGCGGCCTCTTCCGTCTCCTCGAAAGTCGTCTCAATGACGGTATCCGGCTCGAGAGAGGCTTTCAGGTCGGAGAGCTCCTGCTCGATGTTGGCGATCATCTCGATGTATTTGTCCACAAGGGGCTGGTTCTCCTCGTTGCCCTTGGCCAGACTATACACCAGAGCGCCCAGCTGGCGCTGCGCCTTGTACAGCTTGCTCTGCGCGTTCACGATCTTTGCCTGGGTGCGGCCCTTTTCGGCCAGATCCAGCGCGGCATTCTTTCCTTTCTCGGCATACTCGAGGCCCATTTCCTTGATCTTATTGAAGTCCATAAAAGACACCTCACTTGTCTATGCCCGGGGTGGGCAGCACTCCTCTGCGTTTTCTGCTCAGGCTGTCCCTGTGCCGCCGGAGATTATTTTCATTATAGCGCACTCCCCGGGGGAATGCAACGAATCCCACCCAAGTTTTACAGAATCGTGCGGATTTGGAAACAGTTTTTTCGCAATTTGCACACTTTCCGCGTTCTGATGTTCTTTATACCTCACCTGCGTAGAACTCGCGCAGCATACTGTCGGCGGGCAGAAGCTCCAGCTCCACCGGGGCCACATGCTCGAAGCGGCGGGCCGTCTCGTCCCAGAGCTCCGCGTTGTGGCCTTCCAGCGTGAAGCGCTGGCTCACCGGGCGCAGGAGCTTTGCGATGAGGCCCAGCTCGTAGGTGAAGGAAGTGTCCAGCAAAAAGTCTGCCGTAGTCTTGAAGCCCTTGATATACCGGGTCTCGCCGTCGAGGACTCTGTCCCACATGGCGAGGGTCTTGGCGGGGCTGCGGCCCCGGGCGGCGGCATCCCGCAGGGTGCGGCGGCAGAGGCGGATGTCCTGGGTGTTGATGACACGGCGGCCATCAATGCAGTATTCCTCCCGCAGGCCGGCGTAGATGCGGTAGACGTCGTCGCCCTTCACGAGGCCCGTCAGTTCGGGGTTCAGGGCGTGGATGCCCTCCACGATGCAGACGCCGCCCTTGAGGTCCAGCGTCTCCGTCTCGGAAGAGCGGGACTCGGTGGTGAAGTCGTAGATGGGCAGCACAGTCTTGCCGGTGGTGCTCAGATCGCTGAGGCACTGGCGGATGAGGGACATATCCAGCGTATCGGGGTTCTCGTAGTCCAGCGTACCGTCGGGCAGGCGGGGGTAATACTGAGCGCCCTTGAAGAAGTTATCCAGACTGATGACATGGGCCGGGGTGCCGGAGGCTTCCAGAGCCTCGGCCACCTTATGAGCCGAAGTCGTCTTGCCGCTGGCCGACGGGCCGGTGAGCATGACGATCTTGGCGCGGGAGTCCCTGATCTTCTGGGCAGCATAGGCCACCCGCTGGCGGTAGCTCCTCTCGCTCATCTCCGCCAGCGCCGCCGGGCTCTGGGCGGCGACGTTGTACAGGTCTATCTCAACCAGACGTTTCGGTACCCAAATCGTGATCATAAAAAACCGCCACTCCTTTTTTCCGTTCCAGCACTTCGTCGAAACGCTGGATATATTCTGTCGGATACTTGAAATTAAAGATGCGCTGCATCCGCTTGCCGCCGTCGGCCACCAGCTTGGTGCTGCCGCCTGCGCCGGCCGAGAGGATGGTCTGGACTTCTTCCATGATATAGATATTATAATACCCCTCGTGGCCCGGCTTGCACCAGCCCACGTTTTCCAGGTTTTGGAGGGTATTTTTCTGACGATAGAGGTAGTAGGGCCGATAGCCCGCCTCAGCCAGCAGATGGCACTTTTCCAGCATGGCGGCCACGTCGGCGTAGTCGTTCTCCTTCTGGTCCTCGATGACGATGCGGGAGGCCCGCTTGAGGGTCAGGGTGTGGACGGTGATGTTCTCAGGGTCGAGGGCGATGGCCTGACGCAGGCTCTTTTCGAACCCTTCCACCGTGTCGCCGGGCAGGCCAGCGATGAGGTCCATGTTGATGTCGTCGTGGCCTGCGGCCCGGGCCTCTGCATAGCAGTCGAGGATGTCCTGGGCCGAATGCCTGCGGCCAATGTTCGCCAACACTTCATCCGAGAAGGTCTGCGGATTGATAGAGATGCGGGTCGCGCCGTATTCCCTGATGACGGCCAGCTTTTCGGCGTCGGTGCAGTCGGGGCGTCCGGCTTCCACCGTGTATTCCACGATGGCGGAAAGGTCGAAGCAGTCCCGCACCGTCCCCATGAGCTGGCGCAGCTGCGCTGCCGAGAGGCTGGTGGGGGTGCCGCCGCCGATGTAGATGCTGCAGAGCTTCAGCCCGGCCTTGTCGGCCTCGTCCCGGATGGCCTCGACCTCTTTGCACAGGCAGTCCACATAGGGCTGCACCAGCTTGCGGTCACGGTCGAGGTTGCAGCTGACGAAGCTGCAATAGCTGCACCGGGAGGGGCAGAACGGGATGCCGATATAGAGACTGTAGGTCTTGGGCGCACTGCCTGCTTTCAGGATAGGCTCCTGCAAGTCCGCGATGGCCTTGGCCATGCCGTATTTTTCGGGCGAGCAGTCGAAGCGCTTGAGGAAGAAATCGTCGATCTCCTCTTCCGTCCAGCCTGCGGCCCGCTTGTCGTGGACGAGGCGCACCGGGCGGACGCCGGTCATCTTGCCCCAGGGCGGGCGGATGCCCGTCCAGCTGCGCAGCAGGTCATAGGTCAGGCTGGCCAGCGCAAATTCCGGCGTCTCGCCGCCCTCTTCCACGGGAATGGGCAGAGGTGCTTCGGCGGTCCGGCTCTTGCCGCCCTGCCGCACCATGGCCCAGAGCTTGTCAGGCCGCTTCTCGGCCCAGACGCAATCTGCGCCGTCCTCGGGCGGGGTGAGGGTGAGCGGGGCCATTGGGTAGAACAGGCGGACGAGGTGCTCCACCTCATAGCCTGAGCCGAGGCCCGTGATATAGATATTCATGTGAAATCCCGCCTTTTTATGCGTTTCTCAGCGCATTTTTGATATAGAAGTTGGTGGCGGCCTCCTGCCCGAAGGTGGAGAAATCGCCGTGGCCGGGCAGCACCTGCGCCTCAGCCGGGACGGGCAGTGCCGCGAACTTGCGCAGGCTCTCGTCCATCTTCCGGCTGTCGCCGCCTTCGAGGTCGGTGCGGCCGATGCTGCCCTGAAAGACCGTGTCGCCCACGAAGAGATAGTTTTCGCACAGCAGCACTACGCTGCCCTCCGTGTGGCCGGGGGTGTGCCAGACAGTGAAGCGCAGCTCGTCGAGGGGGATGACCCCGCCCTCTTCGTAGCCGCTGTCCGAGCCTTTGAGGGGCAGCAGCTGGGTCCCCCGACAGTCGGCGGGCTCACAGTAGAGCTTTGCACCCCACTCGCGGCTCAGGACCCCCGCACTGCCCACATGGTCGTAGTGGCCGTGGGTGCAGAGGATAAGGCTCAGCTTGCCGCCGTGCTCCTTTAAGATTTTATCGTACTCCTGCACCTCGGCGGCGGGGTCGATGACCACCGCGCTGCCTGCGTCCGAGATGAGCAGGAAACTGTTGGTGTAAAACGGCGCAGGGCCGACCAGATGAAATGCCTTCATGGTTTATTTTTCTCCTTTATGCCACTCGTCGGTGTCGATGACGATGGTACAGGGGCCTTCGTTGACCAGCGACACCTGCATATCCGCGCCGAACTCGCCGTGCTGGACATCCTTGAGGCCCTGCCTGTTCATCTCGGCGAGGAACAGCTCGTAGGCATCCACAGCCAGCGGCGGTTTTGCCGCCTTGATGAAGCTGGGGCGGAAGCCCTTCTTCGTGTCGCCGTAGAGGGTGAACTGACTCACCACCAGCGCAGAGTACCCGAGGTCCTTTGCACTGAGGTTCAGCTTGTCGTTTTCGTCCTTGAAAATGCGCAGGCCCGCGCATTTTTCAGCCAGCTTCGGCACGATATCGAGAGTATCGGTGTCCTTGACGCCCAGCAGGATGACGAGGCCGGGGCCGATGGGGCGCGGCTCACCGCCGTTGACCCGGACGCTGGCCGAGGATACGGCCTGAATGACTGCACGCATATTAGCTCCTTGTTACCTTGAGCACATCCTTGACTTTGGACAGACGGGCCACGACCCGGTTGAGGTGCTCTGTATTGTTGATGCCGATGGTCAGGCTGATGACGGCACAGTTGTTCTCCACCTGACGGGCGTTCATGGCGTAGATGGGGACGCGGATGTCAGCCAGCGCGGCCAGCACATCGGACAGCAGCTCGTTGCGGTTGAGGGCGATGATCTCCAGACCGGCCTTGTAGCTGTCCTTGACGCTGTCGGCCCAGTACGCCTTGACCCAGCGGGGGGCGTTGGAGGGATCTTTCATGCTGGACATCGCGTTGGCGCAGCTCTGCTTGTGGATGGAGACGCCGAAGCCCCGGGTGATGAAGCCCACGATGGGGTCGCCGGGCAGGGGCGAGCAGCACTTTGCAAACTTGATGGGGGTGTTGTCGAAGCCCTCCACCACTACGCCGTCGGTGGCGTGGACGCGGCTCAGATCGACCTTCGGCAGGTCCTCCACCGACTTGTTCTCAGCAGCCTCGGCGGCCTTGAGCTTCTGCCACTCCTCTTTGAGCTTGGGCAGGCAGTTGGCGATGGTCATGCCGCCGTAGCCGATGGCGGCGTAAATCTCCTCCGCGTTGTTCTGGCGCAGACGACGGCTGCAGCTGCCCACGAACTCGTCCAGCTGGTCGTCGGGGATGAAGATCATCTCCCGGCGCAGCTCTTTGGCCAGCGCGTCGCGGCCCTGCTGGATGTTCTCTTCGCGGCGCATCTTCTTGAACCAGTTGCGTATCTTGCTCTTGGCCTCGCTGGTGCGCACGATCTTGAGCCAGTCGCGGCTGGGGCCTTTGTCTGCCGGGCCGAGGATGACTTCAATGATCTCGCCCGTCGCCACGACATGGTCGATGGGGACGATGCGGTTGTTGACCTTACAGCCCACCATCCGGTTGCCGACGGCAGAGTGGATGGCGTAGGCAAAGTCGATGCAGTTTGCACCCGCAGGCAGGTTGATGACGTCGCCCTTCGGGGTGAAGGCAAAGACCTCCTCCGGCAGCAGGTCGCTCTTCAAATCGTGGAGCAGGTTGCCGGAATCCTCGCTGACGCGCTGGTTTTCCAGCAGCTGGCTGACCCAGGCCAAACGCTCGTCCAGCTTATCGTGGCCCTCGAGGCCCTCCTTATACTTCCAGTGGGCGGCAACGCCGTACTCGGCCTGCTCGTCCATGGTGCGGGTGCGTATCTGCACCTCAAAGGGGATGCCCTCGTGGCCGATGACGGTGGTGTGGAGGCTCTGGTAGCCGTTGGGCTTGGGGGTGGAGATATAGTCCTTGAAGCGGTTGGGCAGCGGGTGGTACATATCGTGGATGAGGCCCAGGGTGCTGTAGCACTCAGCCAGGGTGTCCAGGATGATGCGCACCGCGTAGATGTCGTAAATTTCATCGAAGGACTTGTTCTGCATGATGGTCTTGCGGTAGATGCCGTAAATGCTCTTGACTCTCCGCTTGATGGTCGCGCCCTCGATGCCGCTCTCCTCGAGGCGGCTCTTGATGACGCCCGACACGCTGGCCAGGAACTCGTCGCCTGCGCGCTCGCTGAGCATCTTGTTGATCTCCTCGTAGCCCACGGGGTCGAGGTAGTGGAGGCTGCGGTCTTCCAGCTCCTCCTTGACGTTCAGGATGCCCAGACGGTTGGCGATGGGAGCGTAGACCTCCATGGTCTCCCGGGCCTTGTCGCGGCGCTTCTGCTCCGGCCATGCGTCGCCGGTGCGCATATTGTGCAGGCGGTCACAGAGCTTGATGATCATGACGCGGACGTCACGGCTCATGGCCAGCAGCATCTTGCGCAGGTTCTCGGCCTGCAGCTCTTCGATATTGGAAAATTGGATCTTGGTCAGCTTGGTGACGCCGTCCACCAGCGCGGCCACCTCTTCGCCGAAAGCGGCGGTCAGGTCGGCCAGCGTGGTGGGGGTGTCCTCCACCACGTCGTGGAGCAGGGCGGCGGCGATGCTCTCGCTGTCCATGCCGAGGTCCAGCACGAGGCGGGCCACGGCCAGCGGGTGGCAGATATAGGGCTCACCGCTGCGGCGGCAGACCCCCTTGTGGGCGTCGTTGGCCATATTGTAGGCTTTTTCGATCATGGCCATGTTGTAGGCCTTGCCGCTGGCCTTGATGGCCTCCACCAGCTTCTCCCAGGTCACGATCTCGGGCCGCACCTCCGAGGGAAGGGTCCCCTCAGGGGCGTTGGCCGGCAGGGCCGTTGCGGCCACGGTAGCCATCTCCGTCACCGGCACGGGCTGGTGGAGATGGGTCTTTGCAGAGTAGCTGTCCTCTTTCGCCGCAGCCGATGCTGCGGGCGCGGGGACGACAGGTTTCTTTCCCTCAGGCATCTTTATCGTTCCTCCAGACATTTCAGGATGGGCGCATCGGCAAGGTTCTTCTTGCCGGTGGCAGGCACGAGTTCCCAGAACTTTGCCCCGCCCCGGTCAGCCGCTGTGATGAGGCCGACCTGTTCCAGCGCGGAGATGGCCACCAGCGTCCGGCCGGTGTTCTCCTCGCCGAGTTTTGCAAACAGGGGCTGCAGGTCTTCGGCGTGCCAGCGCCGCGCCTGCAGCTCCCGATAAACGGTGATGATATGGCTGCGCTCCGGGGCGATGCTCTCCTTCTGCTCCGGCGTCAGGGGCGTACCCCGGCGCAGCGCCTGCACCAGCGCGGCCTGCTCTGCAGCTGTGTTGCCGAGGCCCGCCGGGTGCAGCTCGATGATGCGGCCCGACAGCTGTGCGCCCCGGGGCGAATCGTAGACCGAAAGGCTGATGGCTGCGTCCACGACGTCGCCCGTCGAGTAAGGCACCTGTTCCGGGTGCATCCCGAACCAGACGGCATAGATGCTGGAACTGCCCTGCCGCAGACGCAGGCGGCAGTGCTTGCCCTCCGAGACGGCGTAGACGCCCTCCACGACAGCCCTTTCCAGCACGAAGACCGGGCTGGGGTTGTCGGCACCGTAGGGTGCCAGCTGGTCGAGGCGGCGGACGCTCTCCACCGTCAGACGGTCGAGGTGGACGGACAGATCGCATTCCAGCGGCGGGGTGCGCAGCACGGGACACTCCCGGGCCGCCCAGTCGTTGAGCCGCTGGCGGAGCGTCTGCAGATCCTCTTCCCGCACCGAGAGGCCCGCTGCCATGGCGTGGCCGCCGAAGCGGAGCAGGATGTCGGCGCAGGAGGCGATGCACTCGTGCAGGTTGAAGCCCTGCACGCTGCGGCCGCTGCCCTTGCCCTCGCCGTGCTCATCCACCGACACCACGATGACCGGGCGTCCGGTCTTTTCCACAAGGCGGGAGGCCACGATGCCGATGACGCCGGGGTGCCAGTCTCTGCCCCAGAGCAGGATGACCCGGTCTTCGAGGCGTTCCGGCTCAGCGTCCAGCAGCTCCTGCGCGGCTTTGACGATCTCCATCTCCGTCTCCTGCCGCTGGATGTTGATGTCGCTCAGCTTATGGGCCAGTTCGACCGCCCGGTCTTCGTCCTCACAGAGCACCAGCTGCAAAGCGGTGACAGCGCTGTCCATCCGGCCCGCCGCATTGATGCGGGGCGCGATGGCGTAGCTGATGTTCTCTGCCGTCACCGGCTTGCCTGCAAGGCCCACTTCTTCCAAAAGGGCGCAGAAGCCGGGTCTGTCCGTATTTTGCAGCTGGCGCAGACCTGCTTTGACGATGGTGCGGTTCTCCCCTGTCAGGGGCATGACGTCGGCCACGGTGCCAACAGCGGCGAGGTCGCCGCAGTATTCCAGCATCTCTTCCGGCGGGCAGCCATCCAGCGCGGCGCAGAGCTTGAAGGCCACGCCCGCGCCGCACAGGCCCTTGAAGGGGCTGTGGTCGTCGGCACGGCGGGGGTCCACGATGGCCGCTGCCTGGGGCAGGGTGTCGTGGGGCAGATGGTGGTCTGTGATGATGAGGTCGATGCCGAGGCTGGCCGCGAATGCGGCTTCCTCTACGGCAGAGATGCCGTTGTCCACCGTGACGATGAGGCGGCAGCCCTTATCGTAGATCGACTGGATGGCATTCTTTGAGAGGCCGTAGCCGTCGCCCTCCCGGCTGGGCAGCATACACTTGACGGCGGCGCCCATCCCTTTCAGGTGCTGATAGAGCAGGGCCGTGGCGGTCACACCGTCCACGTCGTAGTCGCCGAAGACGACGATGGTCTCCCCTTCGTCGATGGCCCGCAGGATGCGCTCACAGGCTTTATCCATATCGGTCAGGAGCATGGGGTCGCTCAGCTCTTCTTCGCCCGCCAGAAGGGTCAGCGCCTCGGCGGGGTCGGTGATGCCCCGGGCAGCGAGGATGCCGGCCAGCAGACCGGCTTCTTTCTGCTGGGCCGCGAGGACAGAGCGGTACTTTTCCTCGCTCCACTCTTCGTCCATGTTCTGGTATTCCAGCTCTTCGGTGTTCTGCTGAGCGATGGCCGCTGTCAGCTCTTTCAGCGCGGCGCGGTCAACGGTCTTGGTGTTCCAGGCCCGGTAGGTCATCGCAATCCCTCCCCGGCCAGACCATCGTTCGCCAGCATCCCCTGCAGCGCAGCGATCTCGCTGGAAACGTCCAGCGCCACGTCCGACAAAAGCTTATCGTAGAGGTTATCATAAGCCTGATTCAGGGTGTGCAGGATGCCCGCAATATCCCGGCGGATGGCCTCCGCGTTCTCACCCTGCTGGCTCTGCACGTCGTTGTAGGTGTGCAGGAGCTTGAGGGTGGTGGGGATATAGTATTCCGCAAAGCGGCGGGCCTTGGGCAGGCTCTCGGGGTGGGCTTCCAGCCAGGCACAGATGGACTCGGTGGTCTTCTGCATATGCTGCAGCTCCTCCACAGCCCGCTCATCCTCCATGAGTTCCTGCTCCTTCTCGAGCACCTGCGCAAAGCGGCGGGTCGTCTCGAGGTTCAGGGGGACTTCTCCGGCCTGTTCCGGCGCTTTTTCCGGTTCGGGCTGGGGCTGATTTTCCTGTGCGGCGCGGTAGTCCTCTGCCGTCAGGTAGAGCCTGTCGTTTTTCTCGTCCAGCCAGGCACTGAGCCAGCCCCTGTGGATGAATTTCCGCAGCGTCTTGAGAGCCTTGGTCTTCTTTTTATGCGTCAGGTCGGCCAGCATGGAGAGGGACAGGCCCTTGTGCCAGTCGAAGCCCTCGGCGGTATCGGCGTAGAGCTCCAGAGTCTTGGCGGCCTTCATCCGGGACGCGCCCGCTGCGGTCAGCCAGCCGAACACAGCGGTCACAGCGGCAGAGCACCACCCCGTCGCCGCGATAGCACCCAGTGCAAGATCGCCGATAGCGCTGAGGAACGTCATATCAGCCGCCACTATCACGCCGCCGGACGTGAACGCCCCCGCCGTGCCGAAGCAGGCGATGGCCGTGATGCCGAAGAGGACGGCGAAGGTGATGCCGGTCGCCAGCATGGCGACGCCTGCGCTGTGGCGCTTTTTCGCGCTGGTGCGGATATTCTCGATAGCCGTCGGTTCCGGCTTCTTCGCAAAGAAATTGCGCGCCCAGCCCGGCATCCCGCTGGCGCTGGCGCTGCTTCTGGCCTCCTCGGCCCGCTTCTGGTACTCCTGTTTTCCGGCCTGAAAGGCCCGGCCTGCCTCCGAGATGCCATAACCGGCGGCATTCACCGCGGCGCGGCCCACATCCCACACACGGTCGCCGATCTCCTCGCCCCGGCCCTCAAAGCCGTGGCGGAAGGAGTCGGACATGGTGTCGCCCAGCTCGCGGAGCTGGCGTTCCAGCTCCTGCTGCACCTTACGGCCTTCGCTGTCCTTCGCCGTGCGGTCAAAATCGTCTTCACGATCAGTCATTCAACTTCTCACCCTTCTGCCGGGCTGTACCGGCTGATGATGGCGCGGGCCACCCGCAGGCCATCGACGGCGGCACTCATGATGCCGCCCGCATATCCGGCACCCTCGCCGCAGGGATACAATCCTGCCAACTGGGCGCATTCAAAATTTTCTTCCCGCTTCAGCCGCACCGGGCTGCTGGTACGGGTCTCGAGGCCGGTCAGAATGGCCTCGGGGGCGGTGTAACCCGCAATTTTCCGCTCATAAGCCCGCAGACCGGCCCGCAGAGTGTCGGCCAGTTCGGTCGGCAGCAGCGCGCCGAGGTCCGCAGCGACGACGCCCCGGTCATAGGTGGGCTGGACGCGGCCAATGTTCAGCCGGCCCCTGCCCTCCAAAAAGCTCTGGATGTTCTCCGCCGGGGCAGCATACTCTCCGCCGGGACGGCCTGCCGCATAGGCCCGGGCTTCCAGCTCCCGCTGGAAGGCGATGGCCTTCCGGGGGTCGTTGCCGAAGTCTTCACCACCCACGCTGACCACCACGGCCGCGTTGGCATTCCTGCCGCTGCGGGCGTGATAGCTCATGCCGTTGGTCACGACGCGGCCCTTTTCGCTGGCCGAAGCCACCACCTGGCCGCCCGGACACATACAGAACGTATAAACACACCGTTTTTCAACGTGCTGCGAAAGCTGATATTCGCCGCGCGGCAGGGCCGGATGGCCCGCCGCCTCGTGGTAGAGGCTCTTTTCGATCTCCGATTGGAGATGCTCTGCCCGGAAGCCGACGCTGAAGGGCTTGCACTCCAGCACGAGGCCGCTGTCCATCAGCATCCCGAAGGTGTCGCGGGCCGAGTGGCCCACCGCGAACACCAGCGCCTCACAGGGGAACGCACCGTCCGTGGTCTGGATGCCGACGAGCTGGCCATCCCGCCGCTCGAAGCCGGTGAGAGCTGTGTTGAAGTGGACCTCGCCGCCCAGCGACTCGATCTCTTTTCGGATCGAAATGATGACGCCCCGCAGCAGGTCGGTGCCGACATGAGGCTTCTGCTGCCAGGCGATCTCCTTGGGCGCGCCGTGCTCGAGGAACACTTCGGTCACGAAGCCGCAGAGCTCATCGCCGATGCGGGTGGTGAGCTTGCCGTCCGAGAAGGTGCCGGCGCCGCCCTCGCCGAACTGGATGTTGGCGTTCTCGTCCAGCTCACCGGTGGCGGAGAAATGCTCCACGGCCTTGACGCGCTCGTCCAGCGCAGGGCCGCGTTCCAGCACGATGGGCCGGTAGCCCTGACGGGCCAGCAGCAGCGCCGCAAAGAGGCCCGCCGGGCCGAGGCCGCAGACCACAGGCCGGTGCGTCAGCGGCAGAGTGCCGTTCTGCACCGAGAGATCGGTCTTGCCCCGGACGGTAACGCTGCGGGAAGCACCCGCACAGGCGGCCTCTTCCCCCTCCTCTTTCAGGGTCACGGCCACGGTGTACACCAGCTTGGGCTGGCCGTGGCGGGCGTCCACCGAGAGCCGGGCGATGCCCAGATGGCTCACCTTTCCCCGGGGGATGCGGGCGAGGCGGAGGGCTTTTTCGTAGGCCTGCGGCTCCCCGGCAGAGAGGGGCAGGCGAATATCATGGATCAGGATCATATACTCAGTTACTTTCTATCTTGCACTGCACCACATAGCTGCCCAGCGCAAAAATTTTGTCGTTGGCCGGCACATAGAGGCGGCAGGCGATGTTCTGCTGGCCGATGGCGACATAGAAGTCGTCGGCGTCGATCTCAATGACCACCTGTTCCGGATTCAGTGCTTCCAGCGAACCGGCCGGGCCGCAGAGAGTGACGTTCATCAGCCGCTCCGTCTCCACGGTCAGGGTGTAGGTGGAGGGCAGGTTGATGACCCGCACACAGCTGGCGGGCAGGTTCATGGTCTTGGTTTCCAGACGGGAGCTGTCGAAGCTGACCGTGATGCTGGAGATGTTGTCCAGCAGGCGGATGCCGCTGGGCAGTTCGATGGGCATTTCGTACACCTTATCCAGTGCAAAGGTGGAAAGGTCGATGGTACCCACCGACAGGGTGGACAGACGGTCGATCTGGGACTCCGGGCCAGCCACATTGAGGGTCTTCTTGCTCAGGGAGTAGACCAGCACCGAGGGGTCAAAGTCGCGGGGCGCGTTGATAAAGCTGACTTCCACCGGCAGGGTGGCCAGCTTATACACCTGCAGCGTGACCTCGACGCTGTCCGTTTCCAGAGTAGTATACTCAAATTTCACCTCTCCGCCGCTGCGGGTGTAAAAACGCAGGCCGGTGTCCAGAGTGACGGGGCTGGTCAGCTCGCCGCTGTAGGTCACCTCGGCGGTGCAGGTCTCTACCTTACTCAGCTCGGTGCTGGGTCCGGAGAGAGTCACCGTCTCCTTCGAGATGTCGGTGCCGTAGAGGATATAGCCGTCTGCTATCTTCAGGTAATTCGTCGTCACCTGGATGGGCAGGGTCTTTTCTTCCACCACATCGAACACCACGTCCACGGTGTTGTCGCCGTCGATGGAGACGGACACACCGGTGAGCAGGGTGCTCTGGCTCCGCACCTGAAGGCGCAGGCTCTTTTCGCCGCTGTCGCGGACGCTGGACCAGTCGGGGTAGACGACAAAGTCGTTGGCTGACAGGCTGCCGATGGTGTAGCCGTCGCCGGAAAGTTTCAGGTTGACCGTTTTTTCCTCTGCATTGACGATGCTCAGGCCCCGGGAAGTGTAGGCAGCCGAATCATAGCTAAAGTCCACCGGAACATTATAGATGGTGGTGGTGGTGCCGGGCTGCACGACGATGGTGACAGCCATCCACGCGATGACTGCACCCAGCAAAGAAAGCAGGAGCCGGATGCGGCGGTCGTTCAGCAGATTGCGCTTGGGGGATACGGCAGGCTTGCCGTTGTTCTGCTCAGTGCTCATTGCTGCTCATCCTCCTCCTTGTTGTTCACCCAGTTCAGCAGGCGCTTGCCCCGGGCCTTCCAGCCCTCGGCAGCGCTCTTCTCGCTGGCGGTCTCCTTGGGTATCATCTCATCCACCAGCCGGGTGTAAAGGGTCTGACGGTCAAAGTGGCGCATGAGCACACCGTTTTTCGCCATCGAGATGATGCCCGTCTCCTCGCTGACCACGATGGCGATGGCGTCGGAGTTCTCGGCGATGCCGAGGCAGGCGCGGTGGCGGGTACCCATGTCCTTGCCCAGGTCCAGGTTGTTGGAAAGAGGCAGCACACAGCCTGCGGCCTTGATGCGGCCATCCTCGATGATGGCTGCGCCGTCGTGGAGGGGGGTACCCTCGTAGAAGATGGTACCCAGCACCTCGAGGTTGACTGCGCTGTTCACGGGCGTGCCGGTGCGGACGATCTCAGAAAGGTTGGTGTTCCGTTCCAGCACGATGAGCGCGCCGGTCTTGGTCTCCGAAAAGCGCTCTGCCGCGTCGCAGATGGCGATGATGGCGCTGCGCCATGCGCCCTTGAGGCTGGTGTCGTTGTAGCGATTTTTATTGAAGAAGCGATAGGCCCACTGGTCGGTCTGGCCCATCCGCTCCAGCGCACGCCGTATCTCGGGCTGGAACAGCACCACCAGCGTCAGCAGACCGACTTGCAGCAACGAGTTGAGCAGCCAGGTGACGGTGCGCATATTCAGGATGTTCGCCACCAGATAGACCGCCATCACGATGAGCGCGCCCTTGGCCAGCTGGCCGGCGCGGGTGCGGTTGACGAAGCCCAGCAGCTGGTAGATGAGGAACGCGATGATGAGGATGTCCAGCAGGTCTACCAGCTTGAAGGTCTGGAAGTTTGCTACGATAGAGTTCAGAGTCATGGGTCACATTCTCCCGTTCACACTGCTTCGATGAGGGCGACGGCGTGGGCTGCGATGCCCAGCCCCTCGCCGGTAAAGCCCAGATGCTCCTCGGTGGTGGCTTTGACGCTCACGGCGTCCACCGGCATCCCGAAAGCCTCGGCCAGCTTTGCCCGCATGGCCGGGATGTGGGGAGCCAGCTTCGGGCGCTGGCAGAGGATGGTGGCGTCGATGTTCTCGATGCGCCAGCCGTGCTCGGTCATGATCTCTGCCACACGGCGGACCAGCATGAGACTGTCGGCCCCGGCGTACTCTTCCGCCGTATCGGGGAAGTGCTGGCCGATGTCGCCCAGCGCCGCTGCGCCCAGCACGGCGTCCATGACCGCGTGGGCCAGCACGTCGGCGTCCGAGTGGCCCAGCAGACCCTTCTCATACGGCACTTCCACGCCGCCCAGGATGAGCTTGCGGCCCTCCACCAGACGGTGGACGTCGTAACCATGACCAATGCGCATTTTCTTTCCTCCGTTCTCGGCCCGGGGCAGGTCCTCCCGGGTGGTTATCTTGATGTTTGCATAGTCGCCCCGGACCAGCTCCACCGGACGGCCCGTCAGCTCGAACAGGCTGCAATCATCGGTGACGAGGCGGGCGCTGGCCTCGTCCAGTTCATCCAGCGCCGCCAGATAGGCGGCCCGGTCGAGGCACTGGGGCGTCTGCACCGCATAAAGGGTGCTGCGGTCGGGGGTGTTCTCCACCATGCAGCCTTCCGGCACAGTCTTGCCGTCGCCGCCCTTCGCCTGCTTGATGGTGTCCTTCACCGGCACCGCCGGGGCGGCGGCACCGCAGCGGGCAGCGGCCGCTATCGTATCGGCGATAACGCTCTGGCTCACGAAGGGCCGGGCCGCGTCGTGGACCGCCACCAGTTTGCCGTGGGCAGCAGCCACGCCGCTGCGGGCGCTCTCGGCGCGGGTCGAGCCGCCCTTCACCAGCCGCACCGGCTTTTTGCAGCGGGCAGCAGCCCGCTGGGCATTCTCACCGGACGCGCCGGTCACGATCACCAGCTCGTCCACCTCCGGACACTCGTCAAAGGCCCGGACGCTCCGCTCCAGGACGGTCTCACCGCCCAGATCGAAGCTCAGTTTATCAAATCCCATCCGGGTGGAAGAACCAGCCGCCACCAGGACTGCCGTCACACGATGTTCCAATTTCTTACACCTGCCCCATTTTATTCCTGCCCTGCGCCGCACTGCACAGAGCGTATTATTATTCATTGAATATTATAGCGTATCCACCCACAAACTGCAACAGCCCTCGCCCATCAAAAATGCCCCCGTGCAACACTTTTGGCGCTGTACGGGGGCATAAATTTTTTATGAAATTTCTGCGTTATGCGAGGATGGGCTCGATGGCAGCGGCCAGCGCATCCTTCTGAGCCTGTGCCTCGGCCAGGTCTTTGCCCAGAGTGGTGAAGTAGGTCTTGATCTTCGGCTCAGTGCCGGAGGGACGGACGACCACGGTAGCGCCGTTGTCCAGAGTGTAGATGAGGACGTTTGCGGCGGGCAGGCCGGTCTCTTCGGGCTTCTTGTAGTCGGTGACCTTGACCACCTTGTGGCCGGCCAGCTCGGTGAGGGGCTCGTCACGCAGCTTCTGCATGATGGAAGCCATCTTCTCCATGCCGGTCA
>ENA-OUQI01000131-OUQI01000131.1-human-gut-metagenome-genome-assembly--contig:-NODE-131-length-69743-cov-11.177333_pt1 | contig 69743 bp, 68 predicted proteins | sample MGYA00237953_ERZ548840 | MGnify/ENA primary metagenome ERZ548840 (study PRJEB26490, sample SAMN05194690) | human gut metagenome | biome: terrestrial biome; feature: human-associated habitat; material... | reverse complement strand
GGATTTGGGTGCGGGAGTAGACAAAATTAGGTAGAAAAGCCTGTTTTTTGTCTACTTTGTGGTCCGCAGGCGCTGGATTTAGATGCGGGAGTAGACAAAATTAGGTAGAAAAGCCTGTTTTTTGTCTACTTTTGAGTCCGCAGGCGCTGGATTTGGGTGCGGGAGTAGACAAAATTAGGTAGAACAGTCCGTTTTTTGTCTACTTTGTGGTCCGCAGTGGATGGATTTGGGTGCGGGAGTAGACAAAATTCGTCAGAAAAGCCCGTTTTTTGTCTACTTTGGCGGCTGCGGGCACTGGATTTGGGTGCGGGAGTAGACAAAATTAGGTAGAAAAGCCTGTTTTTTGTCTACTTTGTGGTCCGCAGGCGCTGGATTTGGGTGCGGCGGTAGACAAAATTCAGTAGAACAGTCCGTTTTTTGTCTACTTTAGTATCTGCGCGATCAACGCCATGGTCATGGCCGTAAATGAGGTCAGCAGCACTGCATTTAGCAAAGGGAGGTGCGGCAGCAATCTCAAAAAAGCAATAAAAAAAGCCTTCAAAACAAAGGCTGATCACTTATGCAAAACGTTATTCAACGTGTACGTGATTACGCGCAAAACCAAATAGCAGATTGAGGCATAAACGAAATAGTAGAGAAGAACAAACAATAAAGGCACGTACCACATCCCCATGGAAAACAGCGAGGAAACGGTCTGGAGCTGCGTATTGTTCGGTGAAGCAAGTGCCAATGTGACGAGTTTGATTAAAATGAGTCCAGCCCCAATGCAAAGACTCAGAACAAGTTGTTTTTTATTAATCATGAAAATGCCTCGCAATTCGTTGATTTCACTTGACTATTATAGTATGAATCGCGAAAATATGCCAATTTTTGGCTAAAATCAGGATTTGATTACTGAAACATGCAGTTTCTGATTGCTTCACGGAAATTTTTATGGCAAAATCCAGTCTCGGGTCAACGGAAAAATTGTGCAATCACTTACGAAAAGCGACAGGGAAATAAGGACGGGATTACCGTTATCCTGCGGCTTCATAAATTTTTTCTTATTTATTATTGACAACGCTTTCTGTAAGCGTTATTATGTACAGGTAAGGTATTAATTAATTTACCTTCTAATCAATTCTCTTTCTCTCTTATGCCAACCACTGTAACCTGTGTGATTACGGTGGTTTTTGTTTTGTCGGAACGGATTTTAAGATATAATTGAACCGGGAGTGATTATTATGAAGAGCAACGAGACTTTGAATCTGATTGAAGAAATTACGCGAAATGACGGCAGCAAGTATTACGAAGTGTCGGACATTGCGCAAAACGGTCGTGCGGAACTTGCGGCAATTCGCGGTTTTATCAAAAGCGTGCGGATTTTGCAGCTGAACATTCCGCGTTCAAAAAACGTGATCGCATACGAAAATTACATCAAAGAAAATTTTGAGATGCCAAAAGAAGATTTTGACCATTTTGAGGAATGGAAACGAACACCCGAAATGGAGGAAATCGTTGAGAATATTTTGCGTGAAAATCATATTGCGTAAAAATTCGAACTTTATTTTGGACCGCTGGCGATAAAAATGTTCGGATGCCGACATGGGTTAAGAAGGCAGCAAGCTATCTGAAAAAGCGATATTTGGAAGCGTTTAAAAAGACGGCTGCAAAAAAAGTCCCGTTTCCTGCTTGAATTAAATGAAATGCCGAATGAAGACGGTCGGGGCGCGATTGTCTTTGTCCGTAATGTCTTCAATTTTCTATACGCAAGAAACTGCTCTTTTTTAGATATGGTGCTGCTCAACTAATCTAGCCAAGATTTCATTCAAATTTACGGACAAAGGCTTCATTTTTGATGATTTGTCCGTAAGAAAAACACATTTTACGGACAGACAGGGGATTTTCAATGATTTGTCCGTAAATTTTTGCCAATTATGATGAGGATTTACGGACAGAAGCCTCTTTTCGGAGCGTTTGTCCGTAAAAACGAGGTCGAAACGGCTAAAATCTTACGGACAAAAGGCTGTTTTTGACCATTTTGTCCGTAATTGCCATTTTTCGAGCAGGCCATTTACGGACAAAGCGCCAATTTTCATCGATGTGTCCGTAAACGACAGTGATTTTGCCAAATGCAGCGCCCGCCAAAACATCGCACCAAGAATTTGCCGACAGACTCGTTTGGGTTATTTCCGCCATAGCAGAAGCTTGTCATGTATACGCAAAAACCCGGATTAGATTTGCAACTAATTGCAAATCATCCGGGTTTTAAATTTGAGGCAGAGTTTTTCCAAAGCCTCTGGATTGGCCCTGTCAAGCTCTGTAAGGAGCTTTTTTCATCTCATTGTTTATATGTTTCTCGACTGTTTCTTTGCTCATATTACCTGACGTGCTCATGTAGTATCCAGGCGACCGTAAATGACCGCTCCAGGATTGGGACCGCCGAATTTCCGGGCGTCGACGCAAGAAAATAAAGGCGCTTCTGCCTTTGAGCGCTTTGATGGCGCTGGTCGGTGGTGGTTGACATTAAAATAAAATGAAGAAGAGCCTTGTGAGAAAACGGGGCTCTTTTTTGTTAACTGATCAAAGAACAATGTTGTCTTTGAAAAAAGGTATAGTTCGTCAAAACATAATAATAGCAAGGGGTTAATGAACTTTGCATCTAGTTTGTCAAAGATGAGATGACATATTTTGGCGAAATTTCAATCTGGTCGCAATGACTATACAGAAGCTCATTTTATATTAATAAAATTCTTAAATTATTCATTGAAAAATCGTTGATTTATCGTTGGTAAAATGGCTTAATACGGGAACTGTAAACGCAAACAAAGTTTTTGAATAAAAATGAGAAAATATCAACTAATTTTTATGTAACTGTGATATGATGTCATTAGAGAGGTAATTAACAGATACTGCTGGTCGAATTCTGCAAAGGGGGACTTTTTATGGAAAAAGCGGATTTTAATCTCGAAAATGCGCTCAAAACCTTTGCTGCCGGTGAAAACTATCATGCCGAGCAGCTGTTTGGACCGCACAGAGTTGAGGAAGGTTATCTTTTTCGAGTTTGGGCGCCGAATGCGCAAATGATTTGGCTCGTCGGGGATTTTAACGAGTGGGAAGACACGCTTCCGATGGAAAGGGACGAGTACGGCGTGTGGAGCGTTTTGGCTAACGATGCAAAAGAGGGGCAGCTGTACAAGTTTAAGGTCAAGCAAAGCACTGGGAGAATAGTCTACAAGATCGATCCGTATGCTATGAGGTTTGAGGAACGTCCAAACGATGCTTCGATCATCCATACGATTCCTGAATTCAAATGGAGCGACGGTCTTTGGCGCGGTCGCCAAAAACGCTCCAACTACTTTGAACGACCGCTTAACATCTATGAAGTGCATGCCGGATCCTGGAAAAATCATGACGACGGCAGGCCGTATGATTTTGACGATCTGACGGAAGAGCTCGTGCCGTATCTCAAGAAAATGAACTATACGCACGTTGAGTTCATGCCGCTGATGGAGCATCCGCTCGATGCTTCATGGGGATACCAGTTGATCGGGTATTTCGCGTTTTGTCAGGCTTACGGGAAGCCGGAGCAGTTTCAGCGCTTCGTCGATGAATGCCACAGGCAAAACATCGGCGTGATTGTTGACTGGGTTCCCGGACATTACTGCATCAATGATGATGCTTTGGCTTATTTTGACGGAACCGCAACATACGAGTACGAGGACCATGATCGCGCGTCGAATCCGGAATGGGGCGCCCTGAATTTTGATTTGGGAAAGCCTCAGGTGCAATCGTTTTTGATTTCAAGCGCATTCTTTTGGATTGAAAAATTCCACTTGGACGGGCTTCGGATCGATGCGGTGTCGAACATGATTTATCTGGACTATGGTGACAAGCCTTGGAAACCGAACAAATACGGCGGAAATCGCAACCTCGAAGGATGGCACTTTTTGCGCAAGTTCAACAAGGTCGTCAAATTTGCCCATCCGAAGACGATTCTGATTGCTGAAGAAAGCTCGGCGGGCACCAAGGTCACGGGAATGCTTGAAGAAGATTCGCTCGGATTCGATTACAAGTGGAACATGGGCTGGATGAACGACGTTTTGAACTTCTTCCAAATGGATCCTCTTTTTAGAGGCGATCATTTGGATATGCTGACTTTTTCCTGGATGTATCGGATGTCCGAAAATTTTGTTTTGCCGCTGTCGCATGACGAGGTCGTGCACGGCAAGAAGAGCCTGATGAACAAGATGTGGGGCGATCGCTATCGCCAGCTGGCCCAGCTGCGCACGCTTTATGCCTATCAGATGACTCATCCGGGCAAAAAGCTCCTGTTTATGGGAAGCGAATGGGGACAGTATCTTGAATGGAGATATTATGAAGGACTTCCGTTCGGAGATCTGGAAGACGAATTGAATGCTAAAATGCAGCATTTTACTGCAACGCTGAATAAATTGTACAGGGAAGAAAGGTCTCTTTGGGAAACCGAAAACAAACCTGAAAGTCTCGAGGTCATCGATGCCGACAATCGCGAACAGACGATTTTGAGTTTTGTTCGCCATGGCAAGAAGAAAAACGACTTCTTGATCATCATCATGAACCTGACGGCAGTCGAGCAAAATGATTTTTCAATCGGAGTTCCTTATCCCGGAACGTACAAGGAAATTTTGAACACGGAAACAAAGGAATTCGGCGGTACGCTTTTGCGACGCAATCCGCAAAGGAAGACCAACGACGCAACGTTTAAAAATTACGATCAGAGCATTAAAACGAACGTGCCGGCGTTTGGCACGCTGATTTTAAAGCCGGTCGACGTCAATACGCGCTACGTCAACCATCTCTATCGGATGACTGATGAAGAAAAGAAGGAAGATAAAAAGAAAAAGAAAAGCCCGCGGAAGAAGAAAACAAAGATTACCGTAAAAACGGAATCATCAAAAACTAAAAAGGTCACAAGCAAAAAATAACAGCAGGAAAGAAGGTGGAGGATGGAATTTTTCCATCTGCTAAAATGAAAAACGAAATGCTTGCCATGATCCTGGCGGGGGGTAAAGGGACTCGCCTGGGAAAATTAACGCAAAATATTGCAAAGCCGGCCGTGCCTTTTGGCGGAAGGTATCGCATCATTGATTTTACGCTCAGCAACTGCGTAAATTCCGGGGTTAAGAATATCGGCGTCATCACGCAGTATCAGCCGCTTGTCTTGAACGATCACATCGGCAATGGCGCAAGCTGGGGACTTGATCGGCTTGATTCCGGCGTCACGATTCTTCAGCCTTATTCGAACAATGAAGGAAGCAAGTGGTTCGAGGGAACGGCACATGCCATTTACCAGAACATCGATTATATCGACATGATGGATCCGGAATACCTGCTTGTTTTATCAGGCGATCACATCTATAAGATGGACTATGAGGACATGCTCAATCAGCATAAGGAAAACAATGCGGCTTTGACCGTTGCCGTGATCGACGTGCCATGGGATGAAGCGAGCCGCTTTGGCATCATGAACACCGATGAGAACGATCGGATCACTGAATTTGAAGAAAAGCCGGCCGAACCGAAGAGCAACCACGCTTCGATGGGGATCTACATTTTCACTTGGGCGCGACTCAGAAACGTTTTGATGAACAGCTTCCAAAAGGACGTCGACATGTACGACTTCGGCAAAAACATCATTCCGTTTTACATCAAGAGCGGTGACAACGTTTACGCCTATCATTTTTCGGGCTATTGGAAAGACGTCGGCACGATTGATTCCTTGTGGCGCGCAAACATGGAGTTCATCGATGACGAAGGCGGACTTGACATTCGCGACAAGAACTGGCGCATCTATTCTAAAAATCCGATTGCGCCGCCGCAGTTCGTTACCGAAAAAGCTGACGTCGAAAATTCGATGATCGTTGACGGATGCTTCATTTCAGGGGAAGTCAAGCACAGCATCCTGGCGGCCAACGTTCAGGTCAAAGAGGGTGCTTCAATCAAGGATTCGGTCGTCATGACCGGTGCTTCGATCGGCAAGAACGTCAAGATCAACCGGGCGATTATCGGTGAGAATGCAGTCATCGGCGACGGTGCTGTCATTGACGGAACGGATGAGGTTGCAGTCGTGGGAAATTCAGAAGTGATAGGGGTGACCGTAGATGAAGGCTAACAAGATGTGTGCCATTTTGGGCAACGAACACGAATACAGCGGCTTGATGCCGTTGACGGAAAATCGTCCGCTTTCAACGCTTTATTTTGATTGCAAATACAGAATTATGGATTTTGCGATCTCAAGTGCCGCCAATGCCAATATTCGCACGGTTTACATTATTTTGAACGAAGGTCGCGTGAAATCCGTGTTTGATCACCTGGGCGGTGGTCGCGAATGGGGACTTGACAGCATCGGGAGCTATCAGTACCTGAGCTTTTATCAGGACATTTTGCGCAAAAAGGCCGAAGGCAAAGATTATTACTGCAACATCATTGATTTCTTGAGCAAGTCGAAGTCCGCATACACTGTATTTATCGGCAATAAAATGCTGTGCAACATCGATCTTCGAACCGTGCTCAACGTTCATCAGTCACAGGATGCCACGATGACGGCAGTTTTCAAGCGCGTTCCTCGCGAAAAGATCGCAAACGACGACCAGATTCTCGATCTGAGTTCCGACAATCGCGTGACGGGCCACACCAGATTCGGCAACGTTGAAAAAAACCAGGATTTGTACAATCTGTCGATGAGCATCTTCATGGTCAAGACGGATTGGCTGATAGAAGCCTTGAAGGAAGGCGAAAGCATCGGGATGCCGGCAAGCATCGAGGAATTTTTGATTGAACAGCTCGGCAGGGTCGATACTTATGCTTATGAGTACAGCGGGTATCTCAGCAACATCTACAACATGAAGAGCTATTACGATGCGAACATGGACATGCTTGATCCTGAAAACTTCAATTCGCTGCTGTTTTCAAGTCAAAAGGTGATCACGAGGACGAAAAATGAAGTTGCGACGTATTTTTCAAAGGGTTCAAAGGTCAGCGCAAGTCAGCTGGCAACGGGATGCATCATTGACGGAAAAATCGATCACAGTTTGATTTCGCGGTGCACGACGGTTGAAAAAGATGCGGAAGTCGTCGGCTCGATCGTGATGGCAAACGCCAATATCAAGCAAGGCGCAAGCGTCAAATATGCGATTTTGGATAAGTGCGTGACGGTCGAACCGGGCGTTAGAATCGAAGGCACGCCTGAAAATCCGGTCGTCATCAAGAAGCATGAGCATGTTTGCGCTGACGTTATCGGGGGGTGAAACAAATGAAAATTCTGTTTACGGCTGCTGAATGCGCTCCGTTCTTTAAGACGGGCGGATTGGGCGATGTTGCGGGAGCCTTGCCGAAAGCTCTCGCCAAGAAAGGCAACGAAGTCCGCGTCGTTTTGCCGTTTTATACGACGATGCCTGAAAAATATCAGGCCAAACTGACCGATCTGTTCAACTTTTACGTCAGCGTCGGTTGGCGCATGCAGTATTGCGGCGTCAAAACGCTGAAGATGGATGGCGTTCAATATTATTTTCTGGACAACAAGTACTATTTTGACCGGCCGGGAATCTACGGGTATTATGATGACGGCGAACGTTTTGCTTTCTTCCAGCAGGCGGTGATCGAGTTGATGCAGCGCATCAGCTACATTCCGGATATTTTGCACTGCAACGATTATCACACGGCATTCATCCCGTTTTTGCTGCGCGAAAAGTACGGTTGGATCGAAGCCTTCAATCACGTTGCAACCGTTTTGACGATTCACAATCTGGAGTTCCAGGGGCAATACGGCAGAGAAGTCATGTCGGAATTGTTCGGGATGAGCGCCGATCGCTATGATGACGGCACGATTCAGATGGGAGACGCCGTCAACTTTATGAAAGCGGGCATCTTTTATGCCGATCGCATCAATACCGTCAGCCCGTCTTATGCGGCAGAGATTCAAACGAAAGAATTCGGCTGCGGTCTTGACGACATTTTGAGAATGTGCAGTTTCAAGCTGTCGGGAATTTTGAACGGGATTGATTATGAAACGAACGATCCGGAAAAAGATCCGACAATTCCTTATAATTTTTCCGTCAAGAATCTTGCCGGCAAGAAAAAGGACAAAGAGGCTCTGCAAAAGAAATTCGGCCTTCCGGTCAAGCCTGACGTGCCTTTGATCGGAATCGTCAGTCGCCTGACCTATCAAAAGGGATTCCAGCTCGTTTCTCAGGAAATGTCGAATCTGATGCAGTTCAACGTTCAGCTCGTCGTGCTTGGAACCGGTTATGACAACTTTGAGCATGATTTTCGCTATTTTTCAGGGCGCTATCCTGAAAAATGCAGCGCCTGCATCGACTTTGACGTTGAGCTTGCGCAGCAGATCTATGCCGGCTGCGACATGTTCTTGATGCCGTCCGCGTTTGAACCGTGCGGGCTTTCGCAAATGATTTCGATGCGTTACGGCACGCTGCCGATCGTCCATCAGATCGGCGGACTCAGAGATTCGGTATGGGCATATAATCCGATTGAAGGAGTCGGCACTGGATTTGGCTTCGAAGAATTCGGGTCGTTTTGGATGATGGAAGAAATCAAGCAGGCACTAAACGTCTACAACAATCAGCCAAAAGTTTGGGCAAGCATGATGAAGACGGCGATGACTTCTGATTTCAGTTGGGACAGTGCAAGTCAGAATTATCTTGATTTGTATGGACAAATTTTACGTTAGTTTACGTTTTTCAAGGAGGGTAAGCGATGGGAATCACTAAGGAACAGTTTATCAAGGAATTCAAGCGGCGTTTGACCGATGAATACGCTTTGGACGTCAAGGATGCGACGCCGGAAGAGCTGTATCAGACGTTGGCGGCAGTCGTCAAGTCCGGTTATTCCGACATTTGGCGCAAGACGTGGAAGAATTACATCAAAGAAGACCAAAAGCAGGTCTATTATTTTTCAATCGAGTTTTTGCCAGGGCGGCTGCTCAAGAGCAACCTTTTGAACATGGGCTGGTACGAACTGGTTGATTCGGCCTTTAAAGAGATGGGACTCAGTCTGGATGAGATTGCCGAAGCAGAACGCGACATGGCTTTGGGAAACGGTGGCCTCGGTCGTTTGGCGAGCGCCTTCATGGATTCGAGCGCATCCGACGGACTTCCGGTCAACGGCAACGGGATTCGCTACAAGTACGGCCTGTTCAAGCAAAAGTTCGTTGACGGCTATCAGGTCGAGCTTCCGAACGAATGGCTCAATCAAGGCAACGTCTGGGAAGTTGCGCGTGAAAGCAAGGCCGTTGACGTCAAATTCGGCGGACAGGTCTATTTGGAAGAAGTTGACGGCGTTCTTCAGCCGGTTTACAAAGATCCTTATATCATCCGGGCTGTTCCTTACGACACGGGGATCGTCGGCTACAAAAACAATCACGTCAACACGATGAGATTGTGGGATGCGCAGATTCCTGCTTCAGAAGAAGTCAAGTTTCCGACCATTGAATCGAGAAGAAAAGTCGAAGATCTGACCTCAGTTCTTTACCCGGACGATTCAAACGAAGAAGGACGTTTGTTGAGACTCCGCCAGGAATACTTCTTCGTTTCGGCCGGGCTTCAAAGTATCGTGCGCCATTACAAGAAGTACGGCAAGCCGATGAGCGAAATTTCAGATCATATTTCCGTGCACATCAATGATACTCATCCCGCAATGTGCGTCGCTGAATTTATGCGCATTCTGCTTGACGATGAAAAGATGGGCTGGGACGAGGCCTTTGATCAGACCGTCAAGACGATGAGCTACACGAACCACACAATCATGTCGGAAGCGCTTGAAAAATGGCCGGTTTCCTTGATTGAACGCGTGCAGCCGCGCATCATGCAGATCATTGCGGAAATTGACCGGCGCTATGCGCTTGAACTTGCCGAAAGAGCAGAGACCGCCCTGATTTCCGGCACGCGCATCGTGAACAACGGCATCGTGCATATGGCACACCTTGCAATCATCGGGTCGCACAGCACGAACGGTGTGGCTAAATTGCATACGGATCTTTTGGAACAAGACGTTTTGAAGGATTTCTACCATCTTTATCCGGAACGTTTCAATAATAAGACGAACGGGATCACGATCAGACGCTGGCTTCAAATCGCCGATCCGCGCCTTGCCAAGATTATCGACAAGGCAATCGGAACGAAGTGGCGCAGCAATCCGAAAGAGCTGCACAATCTCGCAACGCATCTCAACGATCGGCGCCTGCTTGCCGATATCGGCAAGGCAAAGCATCAAAACAAGGTCGATCTTGCAAAATATATCAAACAGACGACGGGAATCGTCGTTTCGCCGGATGCGATCTTTGACGTTCAGGTCAAGCGTCTTCACGCATACAAGCGTCAATTGCTCAACTTGCTGAAAATCGTGAAATATTACCTTGATCTGAAGGATGATCCGAAAAAAGACGTCGTGCCGCGCGTCTTCATCTTTGGTGCCAAGGCTGCTCCGAGCTATCATTATGCAAAATCGATCATCAAATGCATCAATGAGGTCGGCAACCTGATCAACAACGACAAAACGATCAAAGACAAGCTCAAGGTCGTCTTCTTGGAAGACTACGGGGTATCGCTTGCGGAAAGAATCATTCCGGCTGCGGACGTCAGCGAGCAGATTTCAACGGCCACAAAGGAAGCATCCGGCACGTCCAACATGAAGTTCATGCTCGACGGAGCCTTGACCGTTGCAACGCTTGACGGTGCCAACATTGAAATCAAGGATTACGTGGGCGAGGACAACATTTTCATCTTCGGTCTGAAGAAAGAAGAAGTTTTGCAATACGAAGCCGATCACAGCTATCAGTCAAGCGACTATTACGCAAACGATCCGATTTTGCATCGCGTGCTTGATGCGTTTGTCGACGGAACGATTCCTTCGATCGGCGCAGAAGGTGCGGAAATTTTCAATTCGCTCGTGCATGCCAATGACGAATACTTTGTTTTGCGCGACTTTGAAGATTATCTGAGAGCACAAGGCGAGGTCGAAAAGACGTATCGCAATCCGTCGCTTTGGAACAAGAAGTGTCTCGTCAACATTGCAAATGCCGGCTACTTCTCATCTGATTATACGATTCAGAAGTATGCTGACGAAATTTGGCACGTTGCCCCTTCTGACCCGTTAGACGGAAAGGATCGTGGAGCAAATGGCCAGTATCCGCTTTAATCCTTGGAGCGAAGTGTACAAGCGACCCTTTGGCGCAATCAAAGCAGGTCAGGCATCAGATTTCATGATTGAAGTCTATGACGCGTACGTTAAAAGCGTTGAGCTGGAAATCTATCGTGACGGTGAATCAACGCCCTGCATTTTGCAGATGGAAGATCAGCATGACGGACGCTATCGCTGCACGTACACGGCTGATTCGGCGGGACTTTTGTTTTATTACTTCAAGCTCGTTTTGTACGAAAATAATTCTGAGCAGACCTATTATTACTGTTTGGGACTTGGCGTCACGCAGAATGAGGGCGAACTTTCCGAGCATTCCTACCAGTTGACGGTGTATGAGCGCGAGGTCAAAGCCCCCGATTGGTATCAGGATGCGGTTTGCTACCAGATTTTTCCGGATCGGTTCGCAAACGGGAATCCCGATGGCAGAATCGACGGTCGCAAGCAGAACAGTTTCATTTACGGGACGGATTCGGATCTGCCGATGTACATCAGAAACAAGGACGGCGGCATTGATCGCTGGGATTTTTATGGCGGCAACATTCGTGGCATCATCGAAAAGATTCCTTATTTAAAGGAGCTTGGCATCACGATGATCTATCTGAATCCCGTTTTTGAGGCGACCAGCAACCATCGCTACGATACCAACGATTACATGAAAATCGATCCGATGCTCGGAACAGAAGATGATTTTGCAGAGCTTTTGCAAAAGCTGCATGCAAACGGGATTCACGTGATTTTGGACGGCGTGTTCAATCACGTCGGCAAAAACAGCCACTATTTCAATGCGGGCGGACTTTACGGCGATGACGAAGGCGCTTTTCGCAACAAGGAAAGCAAGTATTATTCGTGGTTTCACTTCATTCACTATCCCGATTCCTATGATTCGTGGTGGGGCGTGTCCGACTTGCCGACCGTTGATAAGGAAAATCCGGACTATCAGCAGTTTATCTACGGCAAAAAAGACAGCGTCATCAGCAAGTGGACGAGCTTTGGCGTTGACGGCTGGCGGCTTGACGTTGCGGACGAATTGACGGACGACTTTATTGAAAACATCCGCAAAACTTTGGATGATTATAAGAAGCGCGTCTTGATCGGCGAAGTCTGGGAGGATGCTTCAAACAAGGTTGCCTACTCCAAGCGGCGCCGCTACGTTTATGGCAACGGTCTTTACGGCGTCATGAACTATCCGCTGAGAAAGTGCATCATTGATCTGGTGTTAAGCTCCAGATCTCCGCTTGAAATTGCGCACGAACTGATGCAGCTTCGCGAAAACTATCCGCGAGATTTCTTCTTCAATTCGCTGAACAATTTGGATACGCATGACACCAAGCGTATCATTACGGCGTGTTCGGGAAAGATGCAGCTTGTCAGAACTGCATGGGAGCTATTGTTCATGTTCCCTGGGATTCCTTGCGTCTACTACGGGGATGAAGCTGGTCTTGTCGGTGATTCCGATCCGGACAACCGCCGTTTCTTCCCATGGGGGCATGAGAATCAAGAGATGCTGCAATTCATGAAACGCTTAATTTCAAAGCGCCGGGCGTCGCAGGTGCTGAGTCGCGGCGAGCTGTCCTTGTTCGTTAGCGGAACGTTTTTGGGCATCGGTCGCTTTTTGGGCGATGAATCAGTCGCATATCTGGTCAATGCGTCCGATTGCGAAGCAGAATTTAACCCGGATCAATTGCAAAGTTTCCATGACGAGTCGGGGCTTGGTGCCAAGCTGTGTCAGGCTTTTGCCAGGAAGAAGTTTGGTGCTTGGGAAAGCGTCGAAATCTGAAAATTTATTGAAAAACCGCAGTGCCGTTTGGTGCTGCGGTTTTTTTGCGCGGAATGGGGGTGGCGCGGATGTTGCGGATTGTGGATATTGCGGACGGGAAGCGGTAGAACATTTTTTCAATTTTAGGGATTTTGTTCTACTTTCGGAGCCGCGCGGACCGGATTTGGAGCCTGGGGTAGAACATTTTTTCAATTCTTAGGGATTTTGTTCTACTTTCGGAGCCGCACGAGGCGAATTTGGAGTCGGCGGTAGAACATTTTTGCAATTTCTATGGATTTTGTTCTACTTTGGGAGCCGCGCGAGCCGTATTTGGAGTAGACGGTAGAACATTTTTGCAATTTTTATGGATTTTGTTCTACTTTGGGAGCCGCGCGGACCGAATTTGGAGCCTGGGGTAGAACATTTTTTCAATTTTTAGAGAATTTGTTCTACTTTCGGAGCCGCACGAGGCGAATTTGGAGCCTGGGGTAGAACATTTTTTCAATTTTTGGAGAATTTGTTCTACTTTCGGAGCCGCGCGGGGGACTTTTGAAGTCGACGGTAGACAAAATACGGTCATTTTGCTCTGTTTTTGTCTACTTTGTGGTTCGCGAACGCTGGATTTGGGTGCGGGAGTAGACAAAATTCGGCAGGAAAGCCCGTTTTTTGTCTACTTTGAGGACCGCAGGCGCTGGATTTTGGTGCGGGAGTAGACAAAATTAGGTAGAAAAGCCTGTTTTTTGTCTACTTTGTAGTCCGCAGGCGCTGGATTTAGACACGGGAGTAGACAAAATTAGGTAGAAAAGCCTGTTTTTTGTCTACTTTTTGGTCCGCAGGCGCTGGATTTGGCCGTGTGAGTAGACAAAATTCGGCAGGAAAGCCCGTTTTTTGTCTACTTTGTGGTTCGCGAGCGCTGGATTTGGCCGTGTGAGCAGACAAAAACGAGCAGAAAAGCGGACTTTGGCTTCCGCGAGCACTGCATTTTGCCGTGAAAATTTGGCGAAATACAGTGCTGTTGCAGCAAGCGTCAATCCGATCAATACATAGCTTACATTCTTTACATATCCTTTACAAAACGACCCAACGACCTTTACATTGGAACTTTACAATTGTAATGAAAATAAAGAAAGGGCGATTGTCATGAGAAAGAATTTTCGGATTCTGTGCCTTGTATCACTGATGGCACTTGTGCTTGTCGGATGCGGTTCGAAAGCGCAGCAAAAAAGAGAAATTACGGTTGTCGGATCAACGGCGCTGCAGCCGATGGTCGAGATGGCAGCTGAAGAATATCAAAAAGATAATCACGACGTGTCGATTACGGTTCAAGGGGGAGGGTCCGGAACGGGGCTTTCACAAGTTCAGGCAGGAGCGGTTTCGATCGGAAATTCGGATATTTTTGCCGATCAGCAGCCCGGAATCAAGGTCAAGGACTTGGTTGATCACAAGGTCTGCGTGATGGGGCTGGCACCTGTTACGAATAAGGAAGCAGGCATCACGAAACTTACGATGGAGCAGCTTCGCGGGATTTTTTCAGGAAAATACACGAACTGGAAACAGGTCGGAGGTAAAAATCTGGCAATCGTTTTGATCAATCGCGCGCAAGGTTCGGGAACGAGAGCAGCGTTTGAAAGCGCAGTGATGGGAAATGAAAAGATGGTCAAAGCACAGGAACAGGAATCAAACGGGACCGTTTCAAAGATGGTCGCGCACACGCCTGGAGCAATCAGCTATTTGTCATTTTCATATATTTCAAAAGACGTGCTCGGAATCGCAATTGACGGCGTGAAACCGACTGCCGGAAACGTTCAGACGGGTGAATGGAAAATCTGGTCGTATGAACATATGTATACTTACGGCAAACCAAATGAACAAACAAAGAAACTGCTTGGTTATATGAAATCAGATTACGTGCAGAAGAATCTGGTCAAGGCACTAGGCTACGTGTCGATTTCTGAGATGAAGGTCAAAAAAGATTCAAACGGCAAAGTCGTGCCAGTCAAAGAAGGTGAACGGAATGGATCCGATTAGAGATAAAATATTGAAGCGTTCGAAAGAATCGAACCAGGATATGATAGGAAAGATTTTGAGTTATGCGGCAATCGTCTTGATTTTAGCGGTGGTTGTTTCAATTTTTGCATTCGTGTTTGCAAAAGGAATTGCGACGTTTACGGAAAATCATGCGAGTTTGAAGGACTTCTTGACGGGAACCGACTGGAATCCGAACAGCAAAGGCGAAGACGGCAAGCCGCTTGTCGGTGCTTTGCCGATGATCGTCGGATCGTTTGCCGTTACGCTTTTGGCTGCGCTTTTTGCAACACCGTTTGCAATCGGGACGGCCCTTTACATGACGGAACTTTCGTCAAGCAAAGGTCGCGCGTTCATGCAAAGCGTCGTTGAGCTTTTGGTCGGAATTCCTTCCGTCGTTTACGGGTTTATCGGCTTAACCGTCGTCGTGCCGTTCGTGCGCAGTCACTTTGGCGGTTCGGGCTACGGCATTTTGTCGGGGGCATTCGTTTTGTTCGTAATGGTTCTTCCGACGATCACGTCGATGACGGTCGACAGTTTGAAAGCCGTGCCGAAGCATTACAAATCCGCTTCGCTTGCTCTTGGTGCAACCGAGTGGCAGACGATCTGGCGCGTTATTTTGAGGGCGGCTCTTCCCGGCATCATGACGGCTGTCGTGTTTGGGATGGCGCGCGCATTTGGTGAAGCTTTGGCGGTTCAAATGGTCATCGGCAATGCCTCGCTTTTGCCGACGAGTCTGACGAATCCGGCCTCGACTTTGACCAGCGTGCTGACGATGGGAATCGGCAATACCGTCATGGGAACGGTCGCAAACAACGCATTGTGGTCGCTTGCTTTGGTCTTGCTTTTGATGTCGTTGTTCTTCAATATTCTGGTAAGAATGATTTCAAGAAAGGGGAGAATGTAATTGAATCCAAAAAAGACAAATACGCTTGCGTTGCAGATGATTCGCGTCATCGCAGGAATCGTCGTCGTGATTTTGGCATTCTTGATAGGAAGAATTTTGATTCAAGGACTGCCGCACATCTCCTGGAAGTTTCTGACGACGTCATCCAAGGCCTTTACGTCCGGGGGAGGCATCGGCATTCAGTTGTTCAATTCGTTTTATCTGCTGATTTTGACTTTGATCATTTCATTTCCGATTTCGCTTGGCGCTGGCATTTTTTTGGCTGAATATGCACCGAAAAATGCACTTACGAACGTCATTCGCATGGCGATCGAAATTTTGAGTTCGCTCCCTTCGGTCGTGGTCGGCCTCTTCGGCTTCCTGCTGTTTGTCGTTCAGTTCAAGCTCGGCTTTTCGATTTTGTCCGGCGCAATCGCATTGACGTTTTTCAATCTGCCTTTGCTGACGCGAAATATTGAAGATTCGCTGAATTCCGTACCGAAGCTTCAGCGTGAAGCAGGGCTTGCGCTTGGCCTGTCAAAATGGCATACCGTGATTAAGGTCATCTTGCCGGAAGCAATTCCCGGCATCGTCACCGGCATCGTTTTGTGTGCCGGCAGAATCTTTGGCGAAGCTGCGGCTTTGATTTACACGGCAGGACAAAGCGCAACGAGCGTCGACTTTACGAAATGGAATCCGTTCGATGCGTCAAGTCCTCTGAATTTGTTCAGGCCGGCGGAAACTTTGGCCGTGCATATCTGGAAAATCAATTCTGAAGGCATCATGCCGGATGCGGAACAGATTTCGGCCGGAGCCTCGGCCGTTTTGATCATTGCCGTTTTGATCTTCAACTTATCGGCACGTTTCTTGGGACAAAAGCTTTATCAGCATTTGACGGCGGCAAAACAGGGGTGAGAAGATGGATGCTTTGAAATATGACTTAAAAGATACCTATATCGTGCGGTTCAATCAAAAAGAAACCGAAATTGCGATGACGACGAATAATCTGCAGGTTTTCTACGGCAACAAGCAGGCCTTTTTTGACGGCAATATGCAATTTCCGAAAAACAGGATTACTGCTTTGATCGGAGCTTCCGGTTCAGGCAAATCCACGTTCCTGCGCAGCCTCAATCGAATGAACGACGACGTGGCGCGCGTCGAAGGTCAGATCATGTATCGCGGAATCGACGTCAATTCAAGAAACATCAACGTTTATGAAATGCGAAAACACGTGGGCATGGTGTTTCAGCGTCCGAATCCTTTTTCAAAATCCATTCGCGACAACATCACGTTTGCGCTGAAGGAAAAAGGCTTGAAAGACAAGGTCGAACAAGACCGAATCGTTGAAGAAAGCCTGAAAGGGGCGGCTTTATGGGATGAGGTCAAAGACGATCTTGACAAAAGCGCCCTGGCCCTTTCAGGCGGGCAGCAGCAGCGTTTGTGCATCGCGCGCGCAATTGCGATGAAACCGGATATTTTGCTGATGGATGAGCCATGCAGCGCGCTCGATCCGATTTCGACCTTAAAAGTTGAGGAAACGATGCTGAAATTAAAGGAAAGATACACGATCATCATCGTGACTCATAACATGCAACAGGCCTCAAGGGTCAGTGACTACACTGCATTTTTCCATATGGGACACGTGATCGAATACGACAAGACGAAGCATATCTTTACGAATCCGGCAATCAAGGCGACTGAAGATTATGTTTCCGGAAACTTCGGGTAGGTGGAATTATGAACGAAATTATTACGACAAAAGACGTTCATCTGTACTATGGCAAAAAAGAAGCGCTGAAAGGCATCACGCTTGATTTTCCGCAAGGCGGCATTCACGCTTTGATCGGTCCTTCCGGTTGCGGCAAATCCACGTATCTGCGCTGCTTGAATCGAATGAACGACATGATCGACAACGTCAAGATCACTGGCGACATCAGGCTTGACGGAAACGACATCTATTCGCCGCAAACCGACACGGTTACGCTCAGAAAGCGCGTGGGCATGGTGTTTCAGCAGCCAAATCCGTTTCCGTTTTCAATTTATGAAAACATTGTCTACGGGTTGAGGATTGCAGGCATCAAGGACAAAGAGGTTTTGGACGAACGCGTTGAAACAAGTCTCAAACAGGCGGCAATCTGGGATGAGGTCAAAGATGATCTGAAAAAAAGCGCCGTGGCTCTTTCAGGCGGGCAGCAGCAGCGCATTTGCATCGCGCGCGTGCTTGCCGTCAGACCTGAAGTGATTTTGCTTGACGAACCGACGAGCGCGCTTGATCCTGTTTCAAGCAGTTTGATCGAAGAGATGCTTTTGAAGCTCAAAGAAGAGTATACTTGTATCATAGTGACTCATAACATGCAGCAGGCCTCAAGAATTTCTGACACGACGTCATTTTTCCTGAACGGCGAGCTGATCGAAACGGGGCTGACCAAGAAGATTTTTGTGACGCCTGACAACAAAAAGACCGATGATTATTTAAGCGGACGTTTCGGATAATAATTGAGGAAGGGAGAAAAAACATGCGACATATAGACACTCAAATCATGGCTTTGAGACAAGAATTCATCACGATGGGTCTTGAAGTTTTGGAAGCAGTCAAAAAAACGGTTACGGCTTTTGAAGAAGGCAACGAAAAACTTGCGCAGGAAGTGATCGACCACGATGAGGTCATCAACGGCAAAGAAACTCACCTTGAAAAGAAATCTGCTCAGGTAATTGCCTTGCAGCAGCCGGTGACGATGGATCTGCGCGAAATCATCTCGATTTTGAAAGCAAGCGCCGACTTGGAGCGTTTGGCCGACCATGCCGTCAACATTTCTGAAACGGTGCTTGATCTGAATCTTCACGGCAGAAACGAACAAATTGACGAGCTGTTGACGAAGATGGGCGAAAACGTTGCCAAGATGCTGCAAGACATTTTGGATGCGTACACTGAGGTCGATGACGGACATGCCGTCGAAATTGCCGAGAGGGATGCGACAAACGACGAAATCTATTCAAAGGTCAACACATTATCCGTCAAGCTGCTCCAAACAAGCCCGGAAAATACGGGCGAAGGCATCGATTATCTGAAAATTGCGAACAGGCTTGAACGCATCGGTGACTACATTACGAATATTGCCGAGTGGATCGTTTACACGAAACGCGGAAAGATCGTTGAATTAGGCAAAAAAGATATTTAAGAAAACGGGCTTGCGGATTGGGCAGGCCTTTTTTGATAAATACAGTGCTGCATAACTAATCTGGTCAAGATCTCATTCAGATTTACGGACAAAGCGCCAATTTTTGATGATTTGTCCGTAAGCAAAACGCATTTTACGGACAAACAGGGAATTTTCAATGATTTGTCCGTAAATTTTTGGCCATTATGATGAGAATTTACGGACAAAGCCGGATTTTTGGACCATTTGTCCGTAAAACCTGGTCCGAAACGTCTGAAATTTTACGGACAAACGGCCATTTTTGACCATTTTGTCCGTAAACGGCATTTTTCGAGCAGACGATTTACGGACAAAGCCCTCATTTTTATCGATATGTCCGTAAACGGCGGAGCTTTTGCCAAATGAAGTACCTGCTCAATCAGCGCGTCAAGACGTGATTACGGACCGCGGCTCATTTTTGGACGCTTTCATGCATGTAAACCGACTCCTTTTGGGTTTTAAAAATTTGGTTGTTAAAAATCGCATACGTAAACTCCCGGACGATTTGCGATTAACCGCCAAGCCATCCAGGGGTTCAATTTGCGGCATAATTTTCCTCCAGCCTTTTTGTTTGGTCGAAAGCTCTGCATTTGACAATCAAATAGGGCGGTTGTGAGATTATTCCGACAGTTTGAAAATTGTAAGTGCTTTTCAATGATAATCAGTGAAAATTCATAAAAACAGGTGCTTTGATAAGGGGAAATGTGTTAAAATGAGAGTGTACTCAGAAGAGTAATTTTACTGAAATCTTTTAGGAGGCTGTTTTATGTCATTCGTAAACGGTAACGCAATCTTTGGTGCAGCTCGTAAAGGCCACTACTGTGTTGGTGCTTTCAACACAAACAACTTGGAATGGACACGTGCTATTCTCAAGGGTGCTCAAGAAAAGAACGTTCCTGTTCTTATTCAAGTTTCTATGGGCGCTGCTAAGTACATGGGCGGCTACAAGCTTGTTCGCAACTTGGTTGCAGACGAAATGGAAGCTATGAACATCACGGTTCCTGTTGTTATGCACTTGGACCATGGTAACTACGAAGCTGCCAAGGAATGTATCGAAGCTGGTTTCTCATCAGTTATGTTCGACGGCCATGATCTTCCGCTTGAAGAAAACTTGGCTAAGACAAAGGAAATCGTTGAATTGGCACACGCTCACGGCATGTCCGTTGAAGCTGAAGTTGGTTCAATCGGTGGTACAGAAGACGGCATCACTGGTGCAGGCGAACTTGCTTCCGTTGAAGACGCTACAAAGATGGCTGCTACAGGCGTTGATTACCTTGCATGTGGTATTGGCAACATCCACGGCAAGTATCCAGCAGACTGGGCTGGCTTGAACTTCGATCGTTTGAAGGAAATTGCTGATGCACTTCCAGATATGCCACTTGTTTTGCACGGTGGTTCTGGCATCCCACAAGAACAAATTGAAAAAGCTATTTCTTTGGGTGTTTCCAAGCTTAACATCAACACGGAATGCCAATTGGCATTTGCTGATGCTACACGCAAGTACATCGAAGCTGGCAAGGATCAAGAAGGCAAGGGTTACGACCCACGTAAGCTTCTTGCACCTGGCACACAAGCTATCACAGATACAGTTGAAGAAATCATCGGCTGGATGGGTACACCATCAATCGACTAATTCATTAGTTGATATGAGGAAAAGGGTCGCCTTTGGGGCGGCTCTTTTTTTGTTGATAAACATGCATTTACTGGCGAAACTGAAAATGGTTCATATCTGCTGTTGATTTGGTTCAGACTCTGCATTTTACAGGAGAAAAGTCAAAATATTTGCTAGACCAGCGGTTGACAATTATAATGAAGGTGTAGTTGTAACTGGTGTCGCAAAAACGAGGTGTTTAAGATGAAGTATCAAAAAACAAAAGAAGTTTTGAATCAATTGGTGGCCGATCTGAGTCAGATGGCAATGGTCATTCATCAGACTCACTGGTACATGCGCGGGACGAACTTTTTGAAGCTGCATCCTTTGATGGATGAGTTCATGGATGAAATCAACGCACAGCTCGACGTGATTTCGGAGAGAATGATTACGCTTGACGGGGAACCGTTTTCGACTTTGAGTGAAATGGCCGATCATACGGGAATCAAAGATGAGAAGGGAAGTTTTGGAAAAGGAACGCCGGAGCGCCTGGCAACGCTTGTCAAAGATTATCGCTATCTGGAAGAGCTTTATCAAAAGGGCATTGAAGTTTCTGATGAGGAAAAAGATTACAGCACTCAAGACATTTTCATCGGATTCAAGACTGAGATTGAAAAGAAGATTTGGATGATTCAGGCCGAATTGAATGAAGCTCCTGAAATTGACGCATAGAGGTGAAACATCATGGAAGAAAAAATTTTCACCGAAGAAGAGCTTGGAAAATATGACGGGCAAAACGGAAATCCCGCATACGTAGCAATTGACGGAGTCGTGTACGACGTGACTAACGTTTCTGCTTGGAATGGCGGAGTGCATCACGGAAACAAGGCTGGCCAAAACGTCAGCGAGATCATCAAGAAATCGCCGCATGGCAAAAAGGTTTTGGAAAAGCTCGAACGGGTCGGAAAACTGGCGGATTAGAAATTTTTCGAGTCAAAGAATTTGTGCAAAAAAATAGCTCTGTGCCTCAGGCACGGAGCTATTCGTTTTTTGATGACATGATTTTTTGACTGACCAACCGGTAAATAACGGCTCTGACAGCCAGCTCTTCTGAAATTGAAACGCATTCAAGCTTAGTTGCCGGCGTTTTGATCGAAATCGAATCGTTTCCTGAATAAAGCGCATGCAGCGTTTGATTGAAACGATCGGCAAAATTGTCATATGCAATTTGAACGCTTTCTTCATCACGGATGACTCTTTCGATGCAGTTTCGAATCGTTTCGAGCGGATAGGTCGTTTTCAAAAGGCTGATGACAATCAGTTCAGCAATGTGTTCAGCCCTGTAACGCTTTTTTTCCGGGCGAGACATCAGTCCTTTTTTGACGTAGCTGTTGATCATTGAAGAGGTCAAAGGCGTTTCTGAAAAATACGCAAGATAGCGATTGCCGAGGCTGACGAGCTGTTCCATATAAAGCTCGAAGTCCGGGAATTCCTCCCATTTGGGCAGATGATGGTCATCAAGATCGGACAACCAAAGTTTGATGTCAAAGTTTTCCATCGTTTTAAAACCTCTCATTTGGCATATGAGCCTAATGGAAATTATATCATATTCGGAAATTTGATGTCAGCCGAATTTAAGGTTCTTAGTGAAGAGAGGCTGCTGATCTTTTCTTGAGGGACGTGTTTTGGATGATTTTTGAGATCTTTTAATGAAAGCAAAAGTTGACCTAGAATGCAAATCTAGTTATAATCGATTTATAGTTTATGATTGTGCTGGAAATTGGTGAAAAAGAAAGGGTGATGACAGTGGACAGAAAGCAACGGGTCATTAATGAAGTATGGAGTGCCATTACGCATGGCGTGGGGGCTGCGCTTGGAATCTGGATGCTTGTTTTATTGATCTTGAAAGGGGCTGCGACGCATGATCTGAAGACGATCATGGCGTTTATCGTATACGGAACAAGCATGCTGCTTTTGTATTTATTTTCGACTTTGTTCCATTGTCTGTATTTTACGAAAGCAAAACGTGTCTTTCAAATATTTGATCACAGCGGAATTTACCTAATGATTGCGGGAACCTATACGCCGTATTGTCTGCTTGCGATCAAGGGCAGCTTGGGGTATGCTTTGTTGTTTGCGGTCTGGGTGCTTGCGCTCGCAGGCATCGGTTATCATATTTTGGCAAGAAACCGTAAGCAGGTCGTTGAAACGATCATTTACGTCGTCATGGGATGGATGTGCGTTTGCGGTTTCAGACCGATGTACCTGTCGCTTGGCAAAAACGGACTGCTGCTCCTGTTTTTGGGAGGGGTCGTTTACACGCTGGGTGCTTTGGTATATAGTATAAAGGGCGTTAAATATGCACATGTCTGGTGGCATATGCTGGTAATGATCGGCTCCGGATTGATGTTTTTGTCAATTTATTTTTACTTATGATTAACAGAAATGAATAAATTTCAAAAGGTTGATGTAAAAGGATTGTAAACGTTTGCTATTCTTTTATTTTAATGTTATTCTATATATGGATAAAGAGATAGGGAAGTGCCTTTTGAAAGGAGTGGTTTCTATGCCAACAGTTCAATTAACGCCCAACCAAAGTGTTGCTTTAGATAATTTTACCAATGAGTTTGAAGTAATCAACGCATTGGCGGATCGCAATCGTCAACGGATTATCGTTCTTTTGTGTGAAAATTTGAAGGATGGTTTGACTGTGACTGAGATTACGGACAGAATGTCGATCACTCAGCCGGCCGTGTCCCATCACTTAAAAATTTTGCGCGAGGCAGGCTTAGTTAATTTTAAGAAGAACGGCTTGCAAAGCGTGTACTTCGTTTCACTGGATGAGCCGCTTTCCCGGCTTGAAACCGTGATTCATGATTTGAGGACGAAAATTACGGAAGAATAGATCATCAGGGCAAGATTTGGTCTTGCCCTGCTTTTTTTGGAGGAATTTTTTTTGGCAGGAAAATTTTATGCAGTTGCATCAGGAAGAAAGACCGGCATTTTTAAGACTTGGGCCGAGTGTCAGGCTCAGGTAAAAGGTTTTTCCGGTGCAAGATACAAGAGCTTCCAAACTTTGGAAGAGGCACAGCGGTTTGTTGACGGCAAAACCGAGCAGAAGCTAAAAACATCAGGTGCTGAAGCCAGCACTGGATTTAAACCGGAAATCGTAATTTATACTGATGGCGGTTCCCGGAATCACGGCAACAGGCTCGGTCAGCACGTCAAAGCGAACGACAAGGCCGCGTGGGCTTTTTTGGCTGTAAAAGGCGAGCGGGAAGTGGCAAAATCCGGAAGCGAATACGGTGCGACGAATAATCGCATGGAAATCATGGCCTTCAGAAACGCGCTGATGTGGCTTGATTATTACCGATTAAACGACAAACGTTTGCTGTTCGTGCTTGATTCGAAGTACGTGCTCGATGCGGTGACGAAACGCTGGCTTTTTTCATGGGCCAAAAAGGGATGGAAAACAGCCTCAGGAGAACCTGTCAAAAATCGTGAACTTTGGGAAGAAGTCCTGGAATTGCTCAAAAAGTTCAAGAATGCAAGGTATGTCTGGACCAAAGGCCATGCAGACAATTACGGAAACAATAAAGTTGACCGGCTGCTGAACGAAGAAATGGATAGAATGTAATTGATTTTGTGCTATAATAAAGTCGTATTCAAACATTTAAGGAGTGATTATTATGGGCGAAAAGCTGAATGGTGATTTTGAAATCGAACCGAAAATCTTTACCAAGATTTTGGTGGCCGTTGACGAAGATGATTCGCAATCATCCATCAACGCATTCAACTATGCCGTGACAACGGCTAAACGCTTGAATGTTCCCTTGGGAATCGTTTCGATTCTTGAAGTCGGTGATTTCAACATTTTTGATACGTTGAGTCCTGAAGTTCTGGACGAAAGACGCGCACAGGTTGCTGATGACCTTGCTAACTACGTCAATAAGGCACGCTCTTTTGGCGTCAAAGACGTAACGGCATATTCGGGAGAAGGCAAACCGGGCGTCGTCATCATCAATGATATTTTGCCGGACGTTAATGCTGATTTGCTTGTTTGTGGGTCCAAGACAAAGCCTCTTACGGGTCGCAAGAGGGTCTTCTTGGGATCACAAGCCAGCTATATGTCTCAAAATGCTCCTTGTTCCGTAATCGTTGTAAGATAAGGAACATTTGGATGATCAATGCGGAATTTTCGCGGATGAAGCGGAGATTCCGCTTTTTTGCATTGAAAATGCAGAGCAGGTTGATGCGATGTCGTTGCATTGCATCGGGCGGAGGAACGTGGAAAGCATTGTTTGTTCCGCTTGGGGTTCCGTGGGTGCGGGAGCCGGATTTTGAGTCGGTGGTAGGCAAAAATTGAGAGAAGGGCGTTGTTTTTGTCTACTTTGGGAGGCACGGGGTCAAGCATCTGCGGGCAAATCCCAGAAATCGGCGTTTTGCCCGTAAGCCAGTCTTGGGCATTGATTGAGCAGGCGATGCGCAGTACTGTATTTGACAAAAAAGTTTGTTTTCATGCATCAAAATTGAAAAATGCCGGACAAAATCTGTCGTCTTGCGACTTCCTTTGTTCGGCATTTAATTTATTTCAAGAGGAAAACGTGACTTTTTCCAGCCCGTTGCCAGTCGATTCAATTGGTAAAAAATTTCAAAACCTCATCTTCCGTCAAATCGTCTTTTTCTTTGCCGCTTTTATCAAGCACGATTTTGCCGTCGTTCAAGATGATCATGCGATTGCCGTATTTCAAAGCGTCTTTTAAGTGGTGCGTGATCATGATGCATGTCAGCTGTTTTTCTTCGATTGTGTTTTGAGTAAGCTCCATCAGCTGCTGGCTCGTCTTGGGATCAAGCGCTGCCGTATGCTCGTCAAGCAGCAAAATTTCAGGATTGCCCATCGTGGCCATCAAAAAACTCAAAGTTTGTCTTTGTCCGCCCGAAAGATCGCCGGTGAAAGTGTTGAGCCTTTCTGAAAGCCCGTTTGGCAATTTTTTGGTCAGTTCGCTAAATTCAGGGAGCGCATTGTTCAGACCGCGCAGTTTCAAGCGGCGCTTTTGGCCGCGACGCTTTGCCAAAAGAAGATTTTCTGCCACCGTCATTCGTGGTGCCGTGCCTGCTTTGGGATCCTGGAAGACCTGCGAAATGAAGCGGGCGCGTTTGACGACTGAAAGTTTCGTGACGTCGTTTCCGGCAATTTTGAGCGAGCCGCTTCTTGGGGAAAGCGAACCGTTGATGACGTTTAAAAGAGTTGATTTGCCTGCCCCGTTCGTGCCTAATAAAGTAATGAAGTCGCCTTTTTTGACGTTTAGGCTGATATTTTTCAAGATTTCCTTTTCTTCGGAAGTTCCTTCATTGACGCAGGTCGTGACGTTTTGCATTTCTAAAATATTTTCGCTCATGGGCGCTCAACTCCTTTTTTCAAAATGATGCTTGTTTTGAATTTCTTTTCAAATAACGGAAGCGACAGGCAGATTGCAAGCACGAGCGCGGAAATCAGCTTGAAATCGTTCGTGCCGAATCCGAGTTTCAAAACGATCAGCAAAACGAAACGGTATAAGATGCTTCCGATGACGACGGCGACCAGGCGAGCCGTCAAGCTGAGGTTTCCGAATGCGACCTCGCCGATGATGATTGCGGCAAGACCGATGACGATCGTTCCGATGCCCATGTTGACGTCCGCATAGCCGTTGTTTTGCGAGATGATGCCGCCGCAAAGCCCGATCAAGCCGTTTGAAATCATCAAACCGAGGATTTTCATGCCGTTGGTATTGATGCCTTGCGAAAGTGCCATTTTTTCATTGTCGCCGGTTGCGATCAGCGCCTGTCCCAGCTCTGTATTTAAAAAGAGGGCAATCAAGATGATGACGATGACGGAAAATGCAGTGCCGACAAAGACCGACGGGAAGTTTTCGGGAAGGCTGGTCAGGAAGCTGCAGGAAAAAAGCGTCTTCTTGTGCAGCAATCCGACCGTAGCCTTGCCCAAAACGCGCAGGTTGACGGAGTAGATGCCCGTCATGACGAGGATTCCCGAAAGAAGAATCGGAATGTGCAGCTTAGTATAAAGCAATCCGGTGACAAGCCCGGTTAAAAGTCCTGCAAAAAATGCGAGCAAGGTGGCTTCGGCCGGGCCAAGGCCATGAGTGATCGCGCTGACGCAAACGGCAGCACCAAACGGGAAGGTTCCTTCGACCGTCATATCCGGGAAGTTCAAGATTCTGAATGTGATGAAAAGGCCGATTCCAAGCAAACCCCAGATCAGGCCTTGTCCGATTGCTGATACGATTAATGTCATTTAATGATGCTTCCTTTCTTTTGTGCTTGATTCAAAGCCGTCTTGGGAACGTCTAAGCCGAGTTCTTCAGCGTGCTTCAAATTGATGTACGTTTGTCCGAGTTTGACATAGCGAAGCGCCATGTTGCCAGGATTTTTGCCAGCGAGAATTTCCGCAGCCATCTGCCCGGTCAGTTTGCCCAATTCGTACTGGCTGACGCTGACGGTGGCAATGCCTCCTTGCTTGATCATGGTCGTGACTGAAGGAAAGACCGGAATTTTTTTGGCGTCGGTGTTCTTGACGACGGTCGAAAAGCCGGAAGCAACAGTGTTGTCCGTCGGAATATAGACGGCCTCGACTTCAGAGGCCATGGTCGAGCTTACCTGGTCGATGTCGTTTGTCGAAGTGATCGTGTAGTCCTTGACCTTGATACCTTCTTTTTCGGCCAGTTGCTTGAATTCCTTGAATTCGGCAGTCGACGAGTCGTCGCTTGAAGTATGCAGACCGCCGATGACCTTGACGTTTGGCATGATCGTCTTGATAAGTTTGACCTGCTGTTTGACCGGTTCCTTGTGAATGACGCCCGTAATGTTTGCACCGGGATGTTTGATGTTCCTAACGAGGCCGGCACCGATCGGGTCGCTGATGGCGCCCATGACGACGGGCGTTTTGCCGTTGGCAACGTTGGCGAGCGATTGGGCTGCCGGAGTTGCGATGCCGATCATGACGGACGAATTTTCATTTTTGAAACGATCGCTCATCGTTTTCAGGCTGCTTTGGTCTCCTTCCGCATTCTGATAATCGAGCTTGATCGTTTTGCCGGGCACGTAGCCGTTTTCCTTCAAGGCGTCCACGATGCCGTGATGAATCGAATCAAGGGCGGGGTGCGTCATCAGCTGAAGGATGGCAACGGTCGGTTTTTCCTGTTTGGTTTCCTGCTTGCTTTCGTAAAGGAAGGCATAGCCTAAAAAAATAACGAGTGCTGAAATTGCTGCGATAAGTCTTTTCATATTCTTTGTCCTTTCCTGATAAAATTCAGTTCGTCAGATCGGCCTGCAGAAAAAATAAAACCCTGCATTTTCCATGCAGGGACAAAAAAATGCCTGCATGAACGTGTCAATCCATGCAGGCTATGCTGAAGAAACCGGCACAGATACGATCTGACGAGGTCGTATCTGCACAGACAGAAGCAACCTCAATTACCGGCTTTGCCAACGAGTATTCAAGTTGATTACTGATTCTGTCATAACTGTTCTTCCTTTCCGTTGATGTTGGTTCAATTATAGTTTGATTAAATTACAATGTCAAGCATTAATTCAAATTTATCTTTTTTGAGGAAAACCTGCAACTTGATATGAATGTGTGTTTGTTATATTATGGTACTTGTAATATTTCTGTAACAATTAAGGAGATATATATATATGGATAAGAGCACAAAGAAACTCCAGATCGGACTGTGGTCGATTGTCGCAGCGCTTGTGGTCGGCCTTTGCTGCATGTGGTATTATCAGGCGCATCATTTCAATAAAAACGTGACGATCAACGGCATCAGCGTGGGAAAAATGACGGCAAAAGATGCTGCCGATCACTTGAAAAACGTTACGCTGGATAACACGGTTTATGTTGGAAACGACGTGATGTATCGCGGCCAAAAGACTTCTGCAGGTTTTTCTTCAAAAGACGATGGCAAGATCGAAAAAATTTTGAAGAAACAATTTACGTTCGTTCCGTCTTCGGTTCAAAAAAATTACGAGGTTGCCCCAAGCAACGTCAGCGATTATCGAAAGAAGGAATTGAAAAAGAAAGTCAAGGACGCTTTGACCAAGGCAAACTTGAAAAGAAAAGCCGCAATCGACGCATATGCCGTCATGAAGGACGGCAAGGTTTCGGTCGTTCCGGCAGAAAAAGGAACGCAGTACGACGTGCCGAAAATCATGAAGGAGTATGACAAGCATCTTGCTGATTCGACTCTGCATTTAAAAGAAAAAATCTTGCAGCCATTGGCGGCATCAAGCAAGGTTGTTCAAGCAGAAAAGCAAAAGCTCGATTCGCTTGCCAAAAAGGAGACGACCTATAACGTTCAGGGCAAGACTTACGAAATGAAGGCTGCCGAGCTGTTGAATTCCGCGCGCGTCATCAACGGAAGATACAGCTATGACGACACGGGACTCAGAAACAAGATTGATGAAATCAATGCGGCACAGGCAACGCTCAACAAGCCGCTGGCGTTTAAAACGACCGGCGGAAGCACGGTCAGCGTTCCGGCCGGGACTTATGGCTGGGAAATCGGCAAGGATGATGCGGTCGACAGCATTGAAACTGCTTGGCAAAACGGCACCAAAGAAATCAAGGCCGAAAAAGACATTTATGGCAAAGGATACTATACTTACGGAACGGGCTATGCGACGACGCAAAACGGCGGAATCGGCGGAACATATGCCGAAGTTTCGATTTCGGAACAAAGGGTCTGGCTATACAAAAACGGTCAGCAGGTTTATTCAGCGGACTGTGTGACTGGCAAGCAAAGCACTAACGAAGGGACTCCGCGCGGCGTTTGGTACGTAATGTACAAGCAAAGCCCGTCGGTTCTCAAGGGCAGCGAATCCGGAAAGGAAAACTATGAGGTCAAAGTCAAGTACTGGGCACAGTTTACCAACAGCGGCTGCGGTTTCCACGATGCTTCGTGGCGCAATAACTGGGATAAGAAAGCCTATATCAATGACGGATCGGGCGGTTGCGTAAATCTGAAGGCTGATCAGGCCGCACAAATCTATAATCTCTTGGAGGTTAAAGAACCGGTCATCGTGTACTAAAAAAATTTTGATGAATCGTTCGGACGTTTGGCGAAGATGTCATGGCGATGTCAGAAATAAGCAAAAAGAAAAGAGGCTGGGAAAAAAGTTCCGTTTTCCGCTTGAATTAAACGAAAAGACGAACGAAGGAGGTCGAGTTGCGACTGACTTTATTCGTCTTTTTAATTTTTTATACGCGAAAAAGCTGTCTTTTGAAAAGGAAGGGCACTGCTCGACTAATGCAGGCAAGAACTCAGTCAAATTTACGGACAAAGTGCCTTTTTTGACTGATTTGTCCGTAAGCAAAACGCATTTTACGGACAAACCGGTATTTTCCGGTGATTTGTCCGTAAATTTTTGGCCATTATGATGAGAATTTACGGACAAAGCTGGCTTTTTGGATCGTTTGTCCGTAAAACTTGGTGCGAAACGGCTGAAATCTTACGGACAAACGGCTGTTTTTGCCCATTTTGTCCGTAATCGCCTTTTTTCGAGCAGGCCAATTACGGACAAAAACTTCATTTTTATCGATGTGTCCGCAAACGGCAGTGGTTTTGCCAAATGCATTGCCTGTTCAAGCAGCATGCTGAGCCATCAGGCAAATTTACCACCGAATTATTTTCGGATCTTTCCATCATGTCAGTTGCTTGTCACGCATACGCAAAACCCAGGATTAGATTTGCGCTTAATTGCAAATCATCCGGGGGTTCAATTTGAGACAGATTTTTTCCAAGACTCTTTTTGATTAAAAGATATCTGTTGGCGCAAGTAATTGTTTGAACCAAATATAAAAAAATAAGTAATCATTTTGATAATTTTTTTATGAAAATGAAAATGATTTATCTTCTTTTTGAAATTTGGGAAGTTCGTGGAAATATTTTGTTGAGTTTCAAGTATAAATATGCTATTTTTGAATTTAAATGGCTTTCATTTATTGATATTTTATGCTATGATGAAGTTAATCAATGGGGATGTTTAGGATTCGACAGGTATAGGTCGGGCTCAAGTTGCGTCTGGTAGGTTGCGTCTACCCTAAAACGCTCAGTTAAATATAACTGCAAAAAATAACAACTATTCTTACGCTTTAGCTGCCTAAAAAACAGCGGGCGTAGATTCGCCCAGCATCGTCCATGTGCTGTCAGCGAGTCTTAAATTAAGTGGACTTACGCTCAAGGCTCCCATCTGAAGCCAAGAGAAGAGAATAATCAGGTTAGTCAATCGTGTGTGCCTGGTTGCGCGGCTTTGCTATTGATGAAACTTAAATAGTGTGACTATGGGCGTAGAAGCTTGAGTTGCGATATGCTTGGACGCGGGTTCAATTCCCGCCATCTCCATATGACGAACGTCGACGATGTGCAACTGATTGTATGTTGTCGTCGTTTTTATTTTAAAAAATGCGCAATAATAAATTTTTACACGTGGGGAGCGGTTTTATCTATGAAATTGTTAATGATAGAAGATAACAAGTCAGTGTCAGAAATGATGTCGATGTTTTTCCGAAAGGAGAAGTGGGACGTTGAATATGCTTATGACGGACTTGAAGCAATTGACATTTTCAAAAAAGATCCGGAAAGCTGGGATATGATAACGCTTGACCTTAATTTGCCAGGAATGGACGGACTTCAGGTCAATGCCGAATTACGAAAGATTTCGCCAACTGTTCCGATTATTATTTTAACCGCCAGGGATTCCGAATCGGATCAGGTTCTGGGACTTGAAATGGGCGCTGATGACTATATCGTCAAGCCGTTCTCACCGATTACGCTGATTGCAAGAATCAAAGCTCTTCATCGTCGTGTAGAGATGGCACCGCTTGGAAAGAACGGCGTCGTGGCTGAAGAAAGCAATGACGGCTACGATGTTGTGACGTCTCATTTCAAACTCAATTCAAAAACACGCGAAGCATATCTGTCCGGCAAGCCAATCAACGATTTGACGCCAAAGGAATTCGATCTGCTCAAGACGCTTGCGCAAAAGCCGCGTCAGGTATTTTCAAGGGATCAGCTGCTTCAATTGGTTTGGGATTATGAATATTATGGGGATGAAAGAACGGTTGATGCCCATATCAAGAAACTGAGACAAAAGATTGAAAAAGCTGGTCCGCAAGTTATTCAAACGGTATGGGGAGTCGGATATAAATTTGATGATTCTGGAGTAGCTGATAAATGAAAATGTTCTATCAGCAGTTCCTGGCATTCTTCTTAATGATTACCATTACGCTGCTTACTTTGGGCATGACCTTTTTGGGGCTTTCTCGTTCCATGTTTTATCAGAACACTTGGGACAGATTACAGGATTATGCTTATGCGGTCAAGACTCAAGCAATGGACATCGAACAGGAAAACGATTCGAAAGTCGTTGTCGACAAGAAAAAACTTGTGATTACGGAACAGATGCTTTCCGGACGTCACATTAAAATCAGAATCTATACGAAACCTGATAAGATCATTTTTCCTGATTCCAAAAAAGCAACGACCAAGATCAGTTCTCAATGCTGGTCCAAATTGAAAAGAGGTCAGTCCGTTCGAGCAAAAACGAGCGATTCGCAAGGATTTTTCAAGGGCTCAAATCGTCAGCTGACAAATATCTATGAACCGTATCTTGACATCAAAGGGAATTTGATGGCGGTCGTTTCGGTTGGAACCGTGATGAACGGTATTGAGGAAAACTTAGGAGAAATCAAACAGAATCTGTTATATGCGTTCTTTACCGAAGTCGTGTTGGGAACGATCGTCAGTTTTGTCTTGACGCATTATTTTACGAACAGAATCACCAAGATTCAACGAGCCACAAGACAGGTTGCAAACGGCGATTTTGATGTGCAGATTGATACATATCATCATGATGAGTTGGATGATTTGGCTGAAGACTTTAACCTGATGACCCGGTCGTTAAAAGAATCTCAAGTCGAAATCGAGCGTCAGGAACAACGAAGACATGAACTGATGGCAAATGCAGCTCATGAAATGAGGACGCCTCTGACGACGATCAATGGTCTTTTGGAAGGGATGGCATATGGCGCATTGCCGGAAGAAGATCAAGAGCAGTGCATTAATTTGATGAGAAAAGAAACGACGCGTTTGATCAGGCTTGTGAATGAAAATCTTGATTATGAAAAGAGCAGGTCAGGCGAGCTTGTTTTGGCCAAGACCAATTTCGATGCGACGTCGGCCATTAATGACGTTGTCAGTCAGTTGCATAAAATGGCCGGAGACGTTGGCGACAGGTTCATCGTCAAGCTTCCTCCGTTGCTTAACGTGTATGCCGATAAGGATCGTTTCATTCAAATCATCACGAACATCGGAAAGAATGCCGTGCAGTTCACAAGAGACGGTACGATTACGATTTCCGGAGAGAAGCATGGCAACGATACGATGATCAGCATCGCTGATACCGGAATCGGGATGACCGATGAGGAAGTCAGCAATATGTGGGAGCGATATTACAAGGCCGATCCGTCGCGAAAGGTTGCCAAATATGGCGAATCAGGCATCGGCATGGCCATCGTTCACCAGCTTTTGCAGCTTCACCATGCCAAAGTATGCGTTGACAGCGCACCGGGCAAGGGAACAACGTTTACCTTGCTGTTTCCTGGCGAGGCGATTGCAAGCGATGGCAGCGATCAGCCGCAAGATGACGGCAGCGTCGTTGTTGACAGATGCGATTGAGATTTTGAGGCAGTCCCTCTTTATTAAATTAAATGCCGGACAAGGGCCGATTCAAGCCTGCTTTTGTCCGGCATTTTTTCAATTTTGATATCTGGAAACAGGATCCTTTTGTTAAATGCAGTGCTGTTAAGCGCCTGCCCGATCAGCACGCCAAGACAGGATTACGGGCAAAAAGCCGATTCTTGAGATTTGCCCGTAAAAGGCAGCTCTCGGTTACGGGCAAAAAGCCGTTTTTTGAATTATGCCCGTAAAAGGCTGCCCCTGGTTACGGGCAAAAAGCCGATTCTTAAGATTTGCCCGTAAAACCCAGCCCTCGGTTACGGGCAAAAAGCCGATTCTTAAGATTTGCCCGTAAAATGCCGCCCTCCGTTACGGACAAAACGCTTATTCTTAAGATTTGCCCGTAAAATGCCGCCCTCCGTTACGGACAAATCAGCCAAAAAAGGCACTTTGTCCGTAAATTTGGATGAAATTTTGGCTGAACTGGTTGAGCAGCACTGTATTTCAAAAAAGATGGTTTTTTCACGCGTGAAAATTAAAGAAATACCGAACGAATTCAATCGAAAATCGACCGCATTCGTTCGGTATTTCATTTAATTCAAGCAAGAAACGGGACTTTTTTCCCAGACTCTTTTAAACTGAGGCATATTTTATTGTCAAATTATTTGGTTGAGGTTGCAACGCTCGTGTCTGATGATGCCGAGGACGACGAAGATGATGCCGCCGAATTCGAAGCCTCAGATGATGCTTTTTTCTTTGCGCTTTCAAGGTTGTCTTTTTCAAAATCGCTGTTATCGACTTCCGGAGCATCGGTTTCATAATCGTTTAAAGTAGATTTGTCACCGTTTTGATGCCATAAGCTCCTGGAATTGTTGCCAAGAGTCTTTTCCAAATCCAAAAGCTTGCCATAGCAATTTTTGTAATTGTAGTCTGCCGGATTTACCGGTGTGAAACCTTCAGGAACGTAAAAACGCAAAAGGTTTTGATTGTTGAGCGAGTCTGACAGCGCGAGTTTTTCGCTGACTTTCTTTTGAGCTTGGTCAATTTTTTCTTTGACTTCATCAGTCGGGTGGGTGACGACGTTGCCGGTTCCGTTTTCGTAAATGGTATTTCCGATAACGGTATAATGTGGAGTAATGAAGTTTTCATTGCGAAAGGCCACCGTTTGACTATGATCGGTTGAGAACAGGTCAGAACCAAACATCAAGTACTTTTTGGTGTCAACGCCGACAAGGTGAAGCAGCGTCGGCAAAACATCAATTTCACCGCCATAGGTATCAAGAACCTTGCCGTCCGTCATGCCGGGAATGTGGATCATAAACGGCACGCGCTGAAGCTGAGCATTATCGTAGTCGCTCCACGTCGAACTGGATTTTCCAAGCAAAGGAGCAAGTTTCAAGTTGCGCGAATTGGAGATTCCGTAATGGTCACCGTAAATGACGATGACGGAATTTTCGTACAGGCCTGATTTTTTCAGATAATCGAAGAATTCCTTAACGGCCTGGTCAAGATAATGCGCGGTCACAAAGTAATTGTCGACCGAACTGTCACCGGTATCGGCAGCCTTGAACGTTTTGTTTTGCGAATCAATCACGAACGGAAAGTGGTTGGAAACGGTAATGAACTTCGCATAAAACGGCTGCTGCAGATGTTCAAGATATTTAACGGAATCTCGGAAAAGCAGCTTGTCTTTGACACCGTACTCGGTCAAATTCTCCGAATCGGTATCATAATAGCTCGCATCAAAGAAATTTTGGTAGCCAAAGTTTTTATAAACGTTGTCGCGATTCCAAAACGAGCCTGAATTTCCGTGAAATACAGCGGAGGAATAGCCGCTTTGCTGGTTCAAGATGGCTGGTGCCGCTTCAAAGGTGTTGTCCGTTCCCAAGGCAGAGAACAGCGATCCTTGTGGCAGCCCGAATGCGCCCGTTTCAAGCATCGTTTCCGCATCCGAAGTTTTTCCTTGACCGACCTGGTTGAAGAAATTTGAAAAACTGTAGGTTTCCTTTCCGTTATACAAACTGTTTAAAAACGGCGTCACGGACTTGCCGTTGAGTTTGTAGTTGATCAAAAACTGCTGAAAGCTTTCAAGGTGGATCACGATGATGTTTTTGTTTTTGGCAATTCCGAACATGCTTGGGTTAGGCTGCGCATAATTTTTTTGCGTATAGGAAATCACCTTGTTCAAATCCGAGCTGTCAGCATTTGATCTTGCCTGGTTGTTTTTTGCCGTCTTAAGTCCGTCATAAACGGTAAACGTATCGATTCCCAAATACTTTACAAGATAGTTGCGGTCGAACGTTCTCGTCAGAAGCTGCGGACGATCGATTTCTCCAAGCGTAATGTTCAGCATCAAGAAGAATAATGAAAACGACGTCATGGCGACAGCCTGTTTGCGGACAATCGGGCGCTCGTCAAGTTTGATTTTTTTAAGCAGGAGCAAGATCAAAACAACGATCAGATCCCCGATAATGGCAATATCCTGTGGTTTAAGCATTGAAAACGAACTCGTGCTCAAGCCTTGAGAAACGGATGAGTAGCCGAAGATGACGTTGATGGTCATGAAATCGGTGAATTCACGGTAATAAATAACGGAAATCAAAAGCAGCACTGAATTTGCCGTATAAAGCAAAAACAAACACAGATATGCCGGCAATGTTCGTTTAATGTAAAGGGCAATCGAAAAAATCAGCAGAGTCGTCGCAATCGGGTTTATCAATAAAACGAAATATTGATAAATTCCGCTGACCCCTAAGTGGAAGTCGACCAGGTAAACAAAGATTGTTTTGGCCCAGAACAGGAATGCGCAGAGCGTAAAAAAGCCCCAGCGCGTATTCATGAAATTTCTAAATTTTGTCCAGCTCACAAACGCAAACCGTCCTTTCTTTGAGTCTAAACCTAAGATACAATTTTACTCCTAATATTTCGGGATAGTCAATCAAACGCTGATATCTTAGAAAATAGTTAACTTTAAAATCAGCCGGGAAAAGTTGATGATAGGAAAACTCATCAAAAGCACATAGACTTTTAGGAACATAATCTTGAAAATCAATAGATGTTATTGTTAGAATGTTATAGCAGAGAGAATTTTTTATATAAGAGAGGTAAAGAGAATAATGTGGATTGCACTTGTTCCCATGCTTGCATGGGGAAGCATAGGACTTGTCAGCGGAAAGATGGGCGGCGACGCTCATCAGCAGACGCTTGGAATGACGTTTGGCGCATTGATTTTTGCCATCGTCACGACGATTTTTTCATTTCAGCATTTTTTGCAATATAACTCGTTTAAGCTTTGGGCCGTCGGAATCGTTTCCGGACTTTGCTGGTGCTTGGGGCAAAACAACCAATTTAAGGCAATGAAGGCCATCGGGGTTTCTAAGGCAGTTCCGATTTCGACCGGTGCGCAGCTTGTGACGACGACAATCGCAGGCGCTGTTTTTTTCCATGAATGGACGACGACAAGACAGCTCGGATTCGGTTTTTTGGCGCTTTTGTTCCTGGTTTCGGGCGTCGTATTCACGTCTTTGCGCGACAAGAGCAAAGCTGACGATGACGGAATCAAAGAAGATCGAACGGAAGGGGCGAAGACCTTGATTGTTTCGACGATCGGTTTTTTGCTTTATACCGTTGTGGTAACGCTTTTTAGCGTCAATACCAAAGCAATGATTTTGCCGCAAGCGGTCGGAATGGTTCTTGGCGGCTTCATCTTTTCATATCGCAAGAACTCGTTTGAAAAACCGATGTACAAAAACATGCTGACGGGGCTTTTCTGGGGCGCCGGCAACTTCTGCATGTTCCAGGCAACGGTACTGGTCGGACTTGCGATCAGTTTTTCGCTCGCACAATCAGGGATCGTCATCTCGACGTTCGGCTCGATTTTCCTGCTTGGCGAAAAGAAGACCAGAAAAGAAATGGTTTATGTCACGATCGGATCAATTTTGGTAATCATCGGCAGCATCATTTTAGGGATGCTTAAATAATGGCATTTTAATTTTATGTTGGATATGCGAACACTGAATTTGACATGAACTTTACAAAAAATTATAAGGATTTTTAAGTAAAAATCTTAAGATATCGGCGATTTTTACTTTTAAAAATCGAATAATATAGTATAATTGTAAGCGTAGATAAAATTTAAAAGGAGAGACTGGATAATGGCACATATTTCATTTGATAGTTCAAATTTGAAGAAGTTCGTTCAAGATAATGAATTGGGCGAAATGCAGGCAATGGTCACGGCTTGTGACGAAGAATTACGCAAAGGCACAGGTGCTGGCGCAGATTTTCGCGGTTGGCTCGATCTTCCCGTTGATTATGACAAGGAAGAATTCGATCGCATCAAGAAAGCTGCCAAGAAGATTCAATCCGATTCCGAAGTTTTGATCGTTATCGGCATCGGCGGCTCATACTTGGGCGCACGTGCCGCAATCGAATTTTTGAATCATCAATTCTATAACCTGCTTCCTGCTGCAAAGCGCAACGCACCGCAAATTTTCTTTGTCGGCAACTCAATCTCCGGTTCATACGTTCATGACTTGTTGGATCTTGTTGATGACCAAGACTTCTCCGTCAACGTTATCTCCAAGTCCGGCACGACAACGGAACCTTCAATCGCATTCCGCGTCTTCAAGGAAAAGCTTATTGAAAAGTATGGCAAGGAAGGCGCAAAGGAACGCATCTATGCAACGACGGATCGCGCTCGCGGTGCTCTTAAGACGGAAGCAGACGCAGAAGGTTACGAATGCTTCGTAATTCCTGATGACGTTGGCGGTCGTTTCTCCGTGCTTACGCCTGTTGGCTTGTTGCCAATTGCTGTTTCCGGTGCAAACGTTGATGATTTGATGAAAGGTGCCGCAGACGCACGTGCCGATTATTCAGACGCTGACCTTGAAAAGAATGAAGCATATCAATATGCCGCATTCCGCAACATTTTGTATCGCAAGGGCTACACGACGGAAATCCTTGAAAACTACGAACCATCTTTGCAATACTTCTCCGAATGGTGGAAGCAATTGATGGGCGAATCAGAAGGCAAGGATCAAAAGGGCATCTATCCTTCTTCAGCAAACTTCTCAACGGACCTTCATTCGCTTGGACAATACATCCAGGAAGGCCGTCGCAATTTGATGGAAACTGTTATTCACGTTGACAACCCGACGCATGATACGGACGTTCCAAAAGAAGCAGAAAACCTTGACGGCTTGAAGTATCTTGAAGGACGCACGATGAACTTTGTCAATGATAAAGCTATGCAAGGCGTTGTTTTGGCACATACGGACGGCAACGTTCCTAACATGATCGTCAACATTCCTGATCAAACGGCCTACACGCTTGGCTACTTGATCTACTTCTTTGAAGTTGCTGTCGGCATCTCCGGCTACTTGAACGGAATCAATCCGTTCAACCAACCAGGCGTTGAAGCATACAAGAAGAACATGTTTGCTTTGCTCGGTCGTCCCGGCTATGAAGAATTGACGGAAGAACTCAATGCTCGTTTGGATAAATAAGCATTTGTTCAAAAATGACTAAAATAAACAACCAGGGTTTCGACCTTGGTTGTTTTTTTGTTGGTTTGTGCGCGGTTACGGGCAAACCGGAAAAAATTGGGATTTTCCGTAGATTTGGCAGCATGGTCGCTACGATCAAGCAATATGATATAATTAAAGAAACATCAAATCTGATCAGAAAAAGGTGATGCGATTGAAAAATGCAGTGGCTAAAATAGAACTTTATGGTTGGCGCGCAATCAAACTGTGCTTAATGTTAGTACTGATTGAGCTGCCGCAATTTGTGCTTTCCTTGCCAAAATTATTGCTTAAATACGTCAATGGGCCAATCGTCTATATTTTGACTTGGATGATTTTTATCGGAGGATACGTCGCAGTGACGTTTATCCTGTTTACGTATTTGCAACGGCGACATCCTGAAAGAAAGATCATTTGGAGGCCAAAGGGAAAAGAAATCAACACGATCATCATCGGATTCATCGTGCTGATGGCTGCCAAGATGATCATCGGATCTTTTATGACGCAGCAAACCGCAAACGATGCCGCAATTGAAAAGCTGTTCAAAATTTCGGTGAATACGAGTTTTATGATGGTCTTTATGACTGCCATTGCTGCTCCGGTGGTTGAAGAATTGGTGTTCAGGGGATTTTTGATGGATTATTTCTTCACCGATCAGCCGATCTTTGCAATTTTATTGAGCGGATTGATTTTCGGATCGATTCATGCATCGACGAATTTCATCAGCTGGTTGATGTACGTGGTGATGGGAATTATTTTGGCGGCAACGTACAACAAGGAAAAAAATCTGGCAGCCAATATTTCGCTGCATTTCTTAAACAATTTGCTTCCGTCAGTCGTTTTTCTGTTGTCCAGTCTGCATCAGCTGCTGAAATAAAAGAGACTGAAAAAACTATGTCTCAAATTGAAAACCCGGATTATTTGCAATTAATTGCAAAGTCAATCCGGGTTTTTCGTATGCATGACAATTTTCTTCCGTGATGGAATCAACTAAAAAGAGTCTGTCGGTAAACTCTTGGAGCACTGATTCAGCGGCACTTCATTTGGCAAAATACATGTATCAAAAAATGCCGGACAAAACTCAGTCGCAAGTCGACCGCTTTTGTTCGGCATTCATTAAATTTACGCGGAAAACAGGGCCTTTTTTAGATCAGTTAAGCGGATCGCCATACCATTGGCTATAAAGGCTGCTGATGATTTCAACGGTTTTGACCGTGATTTTTTTCGTGAGAACCGGACTTGACGTTTTTTGGGAAGAGATGCAGTCCGAAACGTGGTTAAGCACGTTGGTGCCTGCATCAAGCTCATTTTGGTTCGTCAAGCGTTTGGTTCCGTTTGGCGTCATCACGATGACGGCAAACGGATCAAGGTAATTTTGAATGACGATTTTGCCATTTGTACCGACGATCGTCAATTTGTCGTCAAGGTCAAAGTCAAGACTGATGACGTTGTTGACCAAAACGTTTCCGCAACGAAAGTTCAAAGTGCAGCGGGTATCTGCTTCGCCGACCTTGTTGACGCCAAGTCCTGACCAGTCAGTCGGTTCAGTCTCCAGGAGAAACGGAATCAAGGTGAGCGGATAAGCTCCCCCGAGGTTTAATGCTCCGCCTCCCCGTTCAAGCGAGCGCGTCCAAGCAGCATCATATGGAAGGTGGGTGCGACTTTCAACGTAGCAGATTGTTCCGATTTCTTCATTTGCAATCATTTTTTTGATGCGGTCATAAGCCGACAGAAAAACGGTCTGTTGTGCTTCCATCAAAAAGCAGCTCTGTCTTTCAGCAAGCAGAAACAACTCGTTTGCCCCGACTTTGTGTTTGGTGAATGGGCTATCGATCAAAACGTGCTTTTTGTTTTCAAGCGCAAGTTTTGCTCCTTCATAGTGATTTGTGTTTGATGTCGGAACAAAAATTGCATCAACGTCCGGACTTTGGCAAAGTTCCGAATAGCTTTCAAAAACCGGGACATTGATGAGATTTTGCTTTTCCTTTGTTTTTTCGCAAGCAAGCGCAACGATTTCACTGTTCGGATTCGACGCTACCGCTTTGACGAACCAGCTCGAAGATTCAATTGGACCCAGGATACCATAACGAATTGACACGGTCATCACCTTCACTTTCAGTAATTATATTAATATTGTAGCAGAATTTTAACAGAAATTATAGCCAAACCCAATCATCACCATGTTGAAATGCAGAGAAACGGCAACACTGCATTTCACAAAAAAAGAGACCGAGAAAAAATCTCGATCCCAAATGTCTGAATGTTAATATTAAAGTCCGAAGATAGCCTTATAAAGCAATGCACCGCAGATGCCGGCCAAAATAGGCGCAACGACCGGAATCCATGAATAATCCCACTGTGAGCTGCCTTTGTGCGGAATAGGCAGGAATTGGTGAACCAAACGCGGCGCAATGTCACGAGCAGGGTTCAACGCAGGACCTGTCGGGCCACCGAACGAAGTAACGATAACCATTACCAAAAGGCCGATGCCAATGAAGCCGGCGCCTTGGTTGCCGTGTTCGAAGATTGGCGCGTGCGTGATTGCAAGAGCACCGAAGACCAAGGTAAACGTTCCAAAGAATTCGTTGACAAAACCGTTGAGCTTGTTGCCCGTAGCATCGCTCGTCGAGAACGTGCCCAAGATGGCATCGGAATTTTCCGTCATGTCATAATGAGGCTTGAAACAGATCCATACGACCAATTGACCAACTGCAGCCCCGATTAATTGAGCTGCGATATATGGAAGTACTTCGTGCCACGGGAATGCGCCCGCAAAAGCCAAGCCAAGAGTAAATGCCGGGTTGATGTGGTTGCCTGAAACAGAGCCGAACATCAACGCAGGAATCATAACGGCAAAACCGTAACCGACAGAGATCGTGATCCAACCGCTTTTTGTCCCCTTCGTCCCCTTTAACTCAACGTCGGCAACCGAACCGTTGCCTAAAATAATCATGATAGCCGTGCCGAAAAATTCAGCGGCAAGTCTTGTTGCTAATGAAAAAGTCATTTCATCCTCCAAAATTTATAAAAAATAAGTGATACACTCTAACAATGATAATCATAGAAAAAACTATTGTCAATAAGGTTTTCAATGATTTTCAACAATTTTTGGCGAAAAATTTAAGAAAACGGAAAAGCATAATTAATATGCAATAAGATTGCTGGCTCTTTTGCATAAGGAAAAAGGCACTAAAATTATATCTTTGATAAGAATTTTCGTTATTGATGTTATTTTCGCCAAAATAAACTACAATGGTAATATAAACGAATTTGGGATGTGAAATTATGATCGCAAAAGCTGCACAGAGGATGATCGAAGAACGTGAATCCAAATTTCTGATTCCTTCTGAAATCGTTGCAAACGTTCAGGAAGACAATCACTTGGATCACGCTTTTCTCGTGCTTACCAAGGTCAAATATGCCAAGATTCCCGTTTTGGACAGCGAACAGCACTTCAAAGGCTTGCTTTCCTTGGCAATGATTACGGATACGATGCTTGGACTCAACGGAATCGATCCGAGCAGACTCAGTAGGATGAAAGTCAAAGAAGTGATGCAAAAAGACGTTCCGGTAATCACCTTGCCTTATAACATTGAAGAAATCATGCATCTTCTCATCGATCAACCTTTTTTGGTGGTCGTTGATGACGAAGGGTGCTTTACCGGAATCGTAACCCGTCGTGAGATCATGAAGAGCGTCAACTACATGATTCACGATCTTGAAAAACAGTATTTGGTTACGCCAAATCCGGATTTCGTTGATGAAAAAATAGGCACAAAAGCAGATTTAAGTTATAATGATAAGTAAATAATGCAAAGGAAGTGGAATTGATGCCAAAATTAGATGCACATGACATCATCAGAACAATTGCCGAATCAAAAAAGAAGACTCCCGTCAAGGTCTATGTCAAAGGTGACCTGGCCTCGCTTGAGGTTCCGGAAGAGCTCGACGCTTATTTTGGCGACAAGGCCGGCGTTTTGTTCGGCGACTGGAAAGATGCGGAAAAATTTTTAAAGGATCATTCTGAAATTACCGGATATCACGTTGAAAACGACGGACGCAATACCGGCGTTCCGTTGCTTGACAAGAAGAAATTCAACGCTCGAATCGAACCGGGCGCCATTATTCGCGATCAAGTCGAAATCGGTGACAATGCAGTCGTCATGATGGGTGCCGTAATCAACATCGGCGCAGAAATCGGACCGGGCTCGATGATCGACATGGGTGCTGTTTTGGGCGGACGCGCAATCGTTGGCGCAAACTGCCACATTGGTGCGGGAACCGTGCTTGCCGGCGTGGTCGAACCACCTTCTGCTCAACCGGTCGTTATCGAAGACGACGTTTTGATCGGTGCCAATGCGGTTGTTTTGGAAGGCGTTCGCGTCGGCAAAGGTGCCGTTGTCGGTGCCGGTGCCGTCGTGACGAAAGACGTTGCGCCGCATACGGTCGTAATGGGGATGCCTGCAAAGAAAGTCAAGGACGTTTCCGAAGTTAAAGAAGACAAGATCGAACTTGTCGATGATTTGCGCAAGCTCTGATATTTTTGAGATGCGGCCCCTGCAAGGGGGCTTTTTTAGATATTTATACGGAAAAGGTGACGAAGATGGCACTTTCAGAAAAAGAATTAATTGAAATCAGAAGAAAATTGCATCAGATTCCTGAAATCGGAATGGAAGAATTTGAAACGCAAAAAATACTTTTGTCAATTATTGAAAAATTTCCACATGATTTCATGAAAATTAAAACATGGAAAACAGCGATTATCGTTCATTTGACAGGATCAAAAGGACAAACAACGATCGGATACCGGACGGATATCGACGGCTTGCCGGTTGAGGAAAAAACCGGCTTGCCGTTTTCATCAAAGCATAAGGGGCGGATGCATGCTTGCGGACATGACATTCACATGACCGTCTGCCTGGGTATTTTGAGCTATTTTGCAGAACATCAGCCGAAGTGCGACATGACGTTTATTTTTCAGCCGGCAGAAGAAAATGCAAGCGGCGGCAAGCAGCTTTACGAAAGCGGGGCGCTTGACGAATGGATGCCTGATGAAATTTATGCATTTCATGACAACCCGCAGCTTCCGGCGGGAGCAATCGGCTGCTGCATGGGGACTCTTTTTGCCGGAACCTGCGAAATTCATGCCAAATTCATCGGAAAGAGCGGACACGCTGCATTTCCGCATCTTGCAAACGATATGGTCGTTTGCGGCGCTCAGTTCGTAAATCAGATTCAAACGATCGTCAGCCGCAACATTGATCCGATCGAATCGGGCGTCGTGACGCTTGGTCACTTTGAAGCGGGAACGACGGGAAACGTGATTGCCGGATCATGCCAAATCGACGGGACGATTCGCGCTTTGACTCAAGTCAATAATTTGAAGATTCAAGAACGCGTGCGCGCGATTGCAGAAGGCGTGGCCAAAAGCTTTGACTGCGATCTTGAACTTGATCTGCATCAGGGCGGATATCTGCCGGTTGAAAACAACGATGAAACAACGCAAAACTTTATTTCATACATGAAAGAAAATAAAGACGTCGAATTCATCGAAACAAAGCCGGCCATGACGGGCGAAGATTTCGGGTTTTTGATTTCCAAGATTCCGGGAACGATGTTTTGGCTTGGCGTAGATTCGCCCTATTCGCTACACTCAGAACATCTTGCGCCAAAAGAAGAGGCGATTCAAAAAGGCGTCAGCGCCATGATCGGTTTTCTTGAAGATCGTCAGCGACAATTATAAAAAGAGGCTTTTGATTAATGCTGGACAATGCGGTCGATTTGCGACTGATTTTGTTCGGCATTTTTTAAATACAGTGCTGTTCAACTAATCCAGTCAAAATCTCACTCAAATTTACGGACAAAGCGTCAATTTTTGCTGATTTGTCCGTAATCAAAACGCATTTTACGGACAAACCGTCATTTCCCGGTGATTTGTCCGTAAATTTTTGGTCATTATGATGATGATTTACGGACACAAGCCGCTTTTTGGAGCATTTGTCCGTAAAACCGGGTCCAAAACGTCTGAATTTTTACGGACAAACGGCTGTTTTTGACCATTTTGTCCGTAATCGCCATTTTTGGAGCAGGTCGTTTACGGACAAAAGGCCCATTTTCATCGATGTATCCGTAAACGGCAGTGATTTTGCCAAATGAAGCGCCTGATAAATAAGCACGCTGAGCCATCAGGCAAATTTACCGCCAAACTGTTTTGGGTTATTTTCATCTTGGAAGACGATTGTCATGCATACGCAAAAAACCGGATCAGATTTGCGATTGATTGCAAATAATCCGGTTTTTCGATTTGAGGCATCGTTTTTCAACAGAAAAGCTATTTTGTCAAAGAAAGCGGTGAAGTCGGGATATTGAAGCCATGTTCTTTCAAATCGTCGAGATAGCGATCGCGCAAAGTGCGTGAGATGGCATACTGGGCGCCATTTTTGGCGTATGCGACGACGCGCAGGACAAGATTTCCGGAGCCGAGGTCAACTGTTCCGAGAATTTGCGGCATTTTAGTCAGATCTTCCAGTGTCGGAACGAGTTCTTCGTTTGCATCCGCAATGATTTTTTTCATTTCGTCCACGTCTTTTGAAGGATCGAGCCGAATATCGACCAGAACGCGCATGTCATTGCGAGACATGTTGCTGACGATGGTAATGCTTCTGTTCGGGATGAAGTGAAGCGTTCCGTCATAGCCGATGATTTGAGTCGTTCTGAGTCCGATTGCGGAAACCGTTCCTTCAATCGTGCCGATTTTGACGTCATCGCCAACCGAATATTGCTGTTCAAGCAAAATGAAAAATCCAGTGACGACATCGCTGACGAGTCCTTGGGCGCCAAGACCCAAGGCAACGCTGACGATTCCGGCGCTGGCAAGAAGCGTGCTGACCGGAACGCCGAAGATGGACAAAACTGCATACAGGTAGAAAAATAAAACGCAGTAGTGGAAAATATTTTGACTGAGCGTATAAATCGTTTCGATTCTTCCTTGAGAAACGGTGCTGCTTTTGGCACGAGCTCCGGCAAAGCTTCGTTTGATCAGCTTTTTGCCGATTGTATGAATCAAGAAGAACAAAACCGAAATCACGGCGAGGGAGAAAACTGTTGAAAGAAAATTTGAAATCATCTTGTTCCAGTCGAAATGTTCAATGTAGTTTGTCAGAATATGCGTATTTTTAGCCGCAGAATTCGTAGGTCTAATGTCTGCCAGAAACGAAAACATCACGTGCACCTCATTTCAAGTTAGTTCACTAGCCATTATATCAAAAAATGGTTAAGTTAAAACCAAGCAAGGCTCAAATAAATTGAAGTTTTGACCAATGAATGATATTCTAAAGACATAAGAAATGTTAAGGAGGGTTCGTGATGGCGATTACATTTGGGCAAATAGCGGGGTTGATTGCCGCAATTGCGTTTGCCGTTTTAGTTGTTTTCATGTGTCGCGTGCTGGCGCACCTGGTTCAGACCGTAAAAGAAATGAACAAAACCGTTGACCTTTTGACGCAGGACGTTGACAAGCTTGCCAACAACGTTGACAGAATTATGGACAAGACGAACACGTTGATGGAAGATGTAAATTCAAAGTCTAAGAAACTTGATCCGCTTTTCCAAACTGCGGCTGAATTAAGCGAAAGCATCGCTGATCTTAATCAAGCCACGAGAAAAACTGCGGAAAAAATTTCTGAATCGGCATCTAGTGCCGGCAAAGTAGCCTCTGCATTTAGAATGGGCAAAACGGTGTTAGGCTTTGCTTCTCGTCACCTCAACAAAGATTAATTCGGAATAGGAGCGATTCATATGGGTAAAAAAATGCTGCTTGGACTCGGTGCGGTTGCAGGCGCTTGTTTCATGGTTTCCAAAAAACTGACTGAAGAACAGCGTGAAAAGATTGCAATGAAAGTCGATGAGATCATTTTGGACGGGCGCGACAAGGCCCTCAAGTATGACTGCTATGCGCGCGAATTCATTAAAGAAAATGATTTTGGCGGTTTGAAGGATCGAATCATCGAAAAGACCAAAAAGTACGCAAGCGACAACAAGTCGGTCGATGATGCGCTTGAATCATTGAAACGGGCCACAAAGGATCTGAAAGATCATCTTGAAGAAACCGGCAAAAATTTGAAAGATTTGGCCGACGTTGAAACAGAAGACGTTGAAATCGGATATGACGAGCCGGAAGACGACTGGAACGATGATATCATCATCAACGGCAATACGGACTCTGCATTTGGCGAGGCTAAAAAAGCCGGCGATGAAAATGCGACGATAACTTTTTATCCGCACAAAAAAGATTAAAAAAAGAGCTTGGAGAAATTCTCCAGGCTCTTTTTGACTAGTCAAGTTCAATGACGCGCAGTTCTTTTGACGTATGCGTAAACGGATCGCAGCCGGTGTCCGTAATGTGAACGCAGTCTTCGATACGGACGCCCGAAAATCCGGGAACGTAAATTCCGGGTTCGATTGAGAAGCACATCCCAGGCTCCAGGACGAGATCATTTCCTTCCATGATTGACGGGAATTCGTGGTCGCTTTGGCCGATGCCGTGGCCTAAGCGGTGAATGAAGTACTGACCGTAGCCGGCTTTGTCGATGACGTCGCGTGCGATTTTGTCCAATTCGGCAGCAGTAATGCCCGGTTTAGCGGCATCTTGTGCGGCAAGCTGAGCTTCTAAGCAGACGTCATAAATTTCTTTTGAACGATCATCGATTTTGCCAAAGGCAACGGTTCTTGAAGCATCTGACATATAGCCTTCAGAAACGACGCCAAGGTCAAAGAGGCAAAGCTCGTTTGGCTTGATCAGATCTTTCAACGGAGCTCCGTGAGGGTCGGCAGCATTTGCACCGCTTTGAACGATCGTATCAAAACTCATATGCATGATGCCGGCTTTCATCATCGCATATTCGATTTCGGCAACGACCTGTTGTTCCGTTCGTTTGGTCGAAAGTGCGGCAAAACCGGCTTCAAATGCTTTGTCGGCCCAGTCACCGGCAACGTGCAGCTTTTTGATTTCATCAGGCGTCTTGATAAGCTTTTCGCGTTCGATCAATGGAGAAAGATCGCCGACGAATTCAGCTTCATTAAACTGCGTCTTGATTGCTTCATAGCGCGCAACGGTCAGATTGCTCTTTTCAATGGCCCATTTTTTCGGATTCTCGCCGAGGTCTTCGATATGTCCCTTAATAAGGGCAAACGGATCTTCATGATCCAGGTAACCGTAAACCGGGTACTTCCAACCGGCTTTCTTAACGGATCCGACTTCAAGTGCCGGAGCAAAGATGAACGGATCTTTATCCGGGAAAATAAACAGCGCCAAAACACGTTCAATCGGGTCGCTTGAAAAGCCCGAAAAATATTCGACGTTCTTCCAGTCGCTGACATAAGCGATGTCATAGTTGTTTTTTGCCAACCAATTTTGAACAGTTGTGATGTGTGACATAAAATCGCTCCCTTAAAATTTAAATAGAAACAACCTAATTATAGCACAGACATCTTTCTTCAAGGCATCAAGCACGGACTTTTTGCGCTGATTTTTTCAGAAAAATACAGTGCTTTTTTTAAACGGTCAGTTTGAAACAGCGTGTGGACGATTTCAGAAAAACCAGGTGAAAATATAATGAAAACTTATGAAAAACATCTTTGAAACGCTTGCAATTATAACAAAACTCTGTTAAATTAAATATCGTTAGACTGAAAACATATATGAAAATATATTTAAAGAAAGGGTTCCCCATGGAAAAGCAAACAATTACAATTTATGATGTTGCTCGCGAAGCAGCCGTTTCGATGGCAACAGTGTCACGTGTCGTTAACGGAAATCCCAACGTCAAGCCTGCAACTCGCAAAAAAGTTCTTGAAGTAATCGATCGTCTGGATTATCGTCCAAACGCCGTTGCACGCGGTTTGGCAAGCAAGAAGACGACGACGGTCGGCGTGATCATTCCGGACGTGACGAACGTTTATTTCTCTTCTCTTGCACGAGGCATCGATGACGTTGCTGCAATGTACAAGTACAATATTATTCTTGCCAATTCTGACGGCAATGAACAAAAAGAGATTCAAATGCTCAATACTTTGCTTGCAAAACAAGTCGACGGCATCATCTTCATGGGCAATAATTTGACTGATGAGCTCCGCACGCAGTTTGCGCGTTCAAAGACACCGATCGTTTTGGCTGGTTCGGTTGACCCGAAAGAAGAAGTCGAAAGCGTTCATATCGACTACGTTGCTGCAGTCGAAGAGGCTGTCAACGATCTCGTAAATCACGGCAACAAGCGAATCGCATTTATTTCAGGTCCGCTTGACGAACCGATTAACGGTGAATATCGTCTCAAAGGGTACAAGAACGTTTTGAAGGCAAACGGCATTGAATTTGACGAAGAGCTTGTTTTTGAAACTGACAGCAGCTATCGTTCCGGTGAAGTCTTGTGGCCAGCGCTTTCTTCCGCAAACGTAACGGCTGCTTTTGTCGGCGACGATGAACTTGCCTGCGGCGTTTTGAACGGTGCAAAAGATGCCGGCGTCAAAGTTCCTGAAGAATTTGAAGTCGTTACGAGCAACAACTCCAAGCTTACGGAAATCGTTCGTCCGCAGCTTTCATCGATTACGCAGCCGCTTTATGATATCGGTGCCGTTTCCATGCGTCTGTTGACGAAGATGATGAACAACGAAGAAGAGGAAGAAGCACAAAAGACTGTCGAGCTTCCTTACGGCTTCATCAAACGCGCATCAACAAAGTGATTGAGCAAAGCGTTCAAGACTGGAAATTTTTCCAGTCTTGTTTTTGAACGGTGAAAGTAATGAAAATTAAATTGCAAAAACAAGACGCGTTCATCATTCTTGCATTCGTCATGATGCTGATTTTGTTCATTTCATCATCAATGACTTATCATCAGCAGACTTCCGTGCCGTTTTTAGAGAAGTATTTGACGGGAAAGCCTTTTGAAACTTTTTTGGAACGTTTTTCGCTCGATTATTCTGGCTCTGAAATCAGCATTCAAGCAGTCGGCTATTATAAGTTTCTTGAATTTTTCATCAGAAAGGGAGCACATTTCGGAACGTACTTTCTTTTAGGAAGTTTTCTTTATCTGGGAATCAAAGATCGCATGAACGTAAAGTGGTTGGCAGCGTTTTTGTGCGTGTTGGCTTCCCTTGGATATGCGGCAACCGATGAATTTCATCAAATGATTACCGGTGACAGAACACCGCTTTTTCAAGACGTGATGCTTGACGGAACCGGGGCTTTATGCGGCATTCTGCTCTGCATTTTATGTGAGCTCATCTATTTACGGGTCAAAAGAAAAGAGAATTGAGTTGCACCAATGATGATGATTTGGTAAGATTACTTTGGTGCATAGGCACCATTTAATATATTCGGAAAGAGGTATTACAAATGTCAGGACATTCAAAATGGCATAACATCCAAGGCCGTAAAAACGCCCAAGATGCAAAACGTGGAAAGATTTTCCAAAAGTTATCACGAGACATATACATGGCGGCAAAGAGTGGCGGTCCTGACCCAGACGCTAATCCGCAATTGCGCTTAGTTATGGATAAGGCCCGTGCCGCTAATATGCCAAAAGACAATATCAAGCGTGCTTTGGACAAGGCAACTGGTGCAAACGGCGCAAACTACGAAGAAATTACTTATGAAGGATATGGTCCTGCAGGGGTTGCCATTTTGGTACACGCTTTGACGGACAATCGCAACCGTACTGCTTCTGCAGTTCGTGCAGATTTCAACCGCAACGGCGGAAATCTTGGCGAAACAGGCTCCGTTGCGTTCATGTTTGATCGCAAGGGCTACATCGCAATTGCTCGCGAAGACCTTGACGTCGATGAAGATTCAATGCTCGAAGATGCTCTCAATGCCGGTGCCGATGATCTTCAAGCTTCAGAAGAAGTCTTTGAAATCTATACGGATCCTCAAGCCTTTGAAGACGTTCGCAACGAACTTCAAAACAAATATGATCTTGATACGGCTGAAATTACGATGGTTCCGCAAAATACGGTACCGGTTCCGGCAGACAAGGTTGAACAGCTTCAACGTCTGATCGATCGTCTTGAAGATGAAGACGACGTTTCTGAAGTCTTCACTTCTGCCGAATTCCCGGATGAAGACTAATTAATAAAAATAATAAAAAGTCGAGGATTTCCTCGGCTTTTTTGTTTAAAGCAGCGTTCAGGTCCGTGAATGCTGCTTTGCCAAATAACGCAAAATGTTATATGCTAGTAAAAGGTTTTAACATTAACGGAGGAATTAAGATGGTGAATAACGTTACGGTTTTGGGAAGTCTGAATGTCGACACGATATTGAGAATTGCTCGCTTGCCTAAGCCCGGTGAAACGATGCCGATGTCTGACAAAAATAATGCCGGTGGAGGAAAGGGCGCAAATCAGGCGATTGCCGCTGCACGTTGCGGAGCATCCACTGCATTTATCGGCAAAATCGGAGACGATGAAAACGGGAAAATGATGCTTGGGCTGCTGAATGAAAGCAACGTTTCAACTAAATATGTCGAAACTTCAAGCGAAGGAACCGGGCAGGCCTTCATCTTGCTGCAGGATTCAGGTGAGAACAGCATCTTGATTTATGGAGGTGCAAACCAGACAATTTCTGACGAAGATATTGAAAATGCGCATGAAGTCATCTGTTCGACAGATTTTTTGGTGACTCAGTTCGAAACGCCGATTTTGCCTGCTGTCAAAGCATTCGAGATGGCTAAAGAATCCGGAGTTGTGACGATTCTTAATCCCGCTCCGGCTAAACAGGTTCCGCAAGAGCTTTTGCAGCATACTGACTTGATTACGCCAAACGAAACCGAGGCTGAAATTTTGACCGGCGTTCACGTGGATAATCCGGCTTCGCAGCACGAAGCTGCCGTCAAGCTTCAAGAACTGGGCGCAAAAAACGTGATTATCACGTTGGGATCGAAGGGCGCATTTTATCGAGTCGGTGAAAAAGAAGGATTCGTCCCGGCATTTAAAGTTCGTGCAATCGATACGACTGCCGCAGGCGACACGTTCCTCGGGGCGCTTTCTTCGCAACTTAAGAAGGACTTTTCAAATATTGAAGAGGCAATCGTTTTTGCAAGCAGAGCTTCATCGTTAGCCGTTCAAAAACTGGGTGCGATTCCGTCGATTCCGACAAAAAAAGCAGTTGAAGATGCTTTGAAATAGTCAGCAATCAGGAGTCTGGGAAAAAAGTCCAGTTTTATCCTTGAATTAAATGAAATACCGAACGAAGACGGTCGATGTGCGACTGACTTTGTTCGGTATTTTTTTAAATGCAGTGCTTCTCAACCGATTCAGCCAAAATTTCATCCAGATTTACGGACAAGGGACCCTTTTTTGATGATTTGTCCGTAAGCAAAACGCATTTTACGGACAAACGGCCAATTTTCGGTAATTTGTCCGTAAATTTTTGCCCATTATGATGAGGATTTACGGACAAAAGCCGGTTTTCGGAGCATTTGTCCGTAAAACTGAGTTCAAAACGGCTGAAATCTTACGGACAAACGGCCAATTTTGCCCATTTTGTCCGTAATCGGCATTTTTGGAACAGGCAGTTTACGGACAAAGCGTCCATTTTCACCGATGTGTCCGTAAACGACAGCGATTTTGCCAAATGCAGAGTCCGCTAAATCAGCGCGCCAGCTCTCATTCAAATTTGCCGTCAGCCTCTTTTCGGCGATTATCATGCATACGAAAAAAACGGATCAGATTTGCGATTGATTGCAAATCAATCCGGTTTTTTAATTTGAAGCATAATTTTTCCCGGCTTCTGTTTTTTTTGCAAAATTTTAAGGCTGGTTTGCGCCTTTATTTATTAGGAAGGAGCAAAGGACTGTTAATTAATTTGTAAAAAAAGCAGAATTATATGGAATTGTATGTTGCGATAAAATCATAGAAAGATATAATGCAGGTGATTTTATTATGGCGATTTTAAAACCTAAAGAAATGGCTGAACGTCACAGTCAAAACCTTGCCACATAATCTCAAAACTTTGTATGAGCACATCAAACATTATCAGCGCTTGTTAGCCAGAAAACGGGCATCAAACGGGAAGAAGGCAACTCGATCGAATAACTACGTTGAAACGAAAGCCAAGTTGCAGCGTGACTATCGAAAGGTTGCCAATATTCAACATGATATTGTCCAAAAGTTTACGACCGAGCTGGTCAACGACTATGACCAAAATTGCCATTGAAGATCTGGACGTGAAGCGAATGCAGATGAGTCACGTTGCGTCCAAAGGGTTGCAACGGTCGATGTTTGGCTGTTTCAGACAGGTTTTAGCTTATAAATGCCAATGGTACGGCAAGGAATTATTTTTAGCCGACAAATTCTATCCAAGCACGCAACGGTGTTCTTGACGACAACATGAAACATAAGACCACGCATAACGAATACGTTTGTTATGAATGCGGTGCCGTCATGGACAGAGATGAAAACGCGGTCATGAATTTGTTGGCATTGATATAAAAAAACCAAAAGGGGTGGGCTACACCCTTAAGCTGCAGGAGCCGGTCACTGTCATTACCCTCACGTCAGGATATGGGAAGACTGGTGCTGACGGCAGCAAATAAAATCAGGAAAGGAAAAGCTATATTCTTTCTGAATAATATGGGCAAACGTTTTGCAATTCCATATTATTCTACATTTTATATAGCAGGGAAAGAACATGGACAGCGTGCTTCATAAGATTTTAACGGATGCAATGGATAAAAAGGCCAGCGATGTCAGCTTTTTGCCACAAAAAAACAGTTATCTCGTTAAGTTTTGCGTTGCCGGCAGGTTTGAAGCTTATGACGAATTTGATTTTGAACGGGCGAGTCAATGGATCGGATTTTTAAAATACAGAGCCGACATGTCGCTTGCTGAACAAAGAAGGCCTCAGCTCGGATCTTGGGAGCTTGGACATAATGGTCGGCCGGTTTATTGTCGATTATCGACGGTGGGTGATTTTTTAAACAGAGAATCGCTAGTCGTGCGTTTGATTTATCAAGAGGAATTGCAGAAAACAAAAAAATGCTTTTATATCGACCAATGGGACCGACTGTTTTCGGCGTGTCAGAAAAGAGGTTTGATTTTATTGTCCGGTCCGATGGGCAGCGGAAAGACGACGACCATGTATGAGCTTGCAAGAAAAATGACCGACAAACAAATCATGTGCATCGAAGATCCGGTTGAAATTGCCGAACCGCGTTTTTTACAGGTTCAGGTTAACGAAAAAGCCAAGATGTCTTATTATGACTTGCTGAAAGTTGCCTTGAGACATCATCCGGATGTTTTCATCATTGGCGAAATCAGGGACGAACTGACTGCCAAAACAGCTGTCAACGCCGCATTAAGCGGGCATCTCGTGTTGAGTACCGTGCATGCGACGAGCGTTTACGGCATTTGGCAACGAATGATAAATCTTGGAATCAGTTCGGAAGAATTGGAACAGACAATGCGCCTGGCCAGCTATCAGCGTCTGATTCCGAGAAAAAACGGCGGCTCAAGCGTACTATTTGATTTTTTGGATATTGATGAGCTTGAAGAAAGCATTTGCGAAAATTCAGGCAAAAATCGGCAAATGACTAAAGAATGGGGGGAACGACTTGGAATCTGTGTCAAAAATGGTGAGATTGCAGAGGAAACGGCCAGCATGTTTTTACAAGGCTAAACGTTGGCGAGCAAAAGATCAGGCAGCTTTCTTCAGATTTTTGGGAGACATGCTGTCTTCAGGATTTTCAATGCAGCAGTGCCTGAAATGTCTCAGCATGATGGCTGAAAAAAGAAATGATGATATTGGTCTTGTTGAAGCAAAACTTGCTGAAGGTTCTGCATTGTCGGAGGCTTTGAAAGATCAGATCGACGTTTCGGCATATTTTCAGTTGGCAATCGCTGAAAAACACGGGGATGTTGAAAAAAGCATCAGGCAGCTTGGGGCATGCCTTGAACGCCGGGTAGAACAGCAAGCGCGTCTGCGGGGGGTTTTGGTTTATCCGATGATTTTGTTCGTCTTCTTAGCGGCAATTTTTGCGTGCATGAAGTTGTTTTTGATGCCCGAATTAAAGCAATTTGAAGCATCCGGAGGAAACGAGACGGTTTTTGATTGGCAAGTTTTTTTGAAATGTGGGATTTTGGCGCTGATTTTGCTTTTGATCGCATATTTGGCCAAGGCATTCTATTGGTGGAGCAGACAAAAGGCTTTGACAAGACACCATTGGTATTGCGAATTGCCTTTGATCGGCAAAATTTACCGACAATATTGCTACTATTATCTCTCATTTAATTTAGGGATGTTTTTTCAAAGCGGTCTTGATTTCAGAGAAATTTGCGACTTGTTGCGACAGTTTGAAGAAAAAACGCTGCTTTATCAGTTGGGAGAACAGATCGATCTGTTCTTGAATCAGGGCAAATCACTGAATGAGATCGTTTCTTCCTATCCGTTCATGCCAAAGGAATTGAGCGCTTTTTTTGCTTCCGGGGAAACCAAAGATGAGATCAGCACAAATCTTTTGGTCTATTCTGAAGCTGCTTATAAGAAACTGGTTCGTCAGATTGATGGTCTGATATCGCTTGTTCAGCCGGTTTTATTTCTTGTGATCGCGCTCATTATTATTGGATGTTATTTGTCGATGCTTTTGCCGTTGTATTCCAGTTTAGGGGGAATGTATTAATGATTAAAAAAAATCAGAGCAAAAATAAATCCGCTTTTACGTTAGTTGAAATGGCGATAGTTCTTTTTATCATAAGTTTATTGATTTTGCTGATTGTTCCGAATCTTTCAAAACAAAGAACGCATGCCGACAAGGTCAATACCGAAGCACTTCAGACCGAGCTTAATTCGCAGGCTCAGCTTTATGCCGACGACAAGAACGTCGCAATTGAAACAGTCAACGTTAAAATGCTTGAAAATGATAAATATTTGACAGAAAAGCAGGCTGAAAAAATGCAGGCCAAGCATTTAGAGCCGGAAACCTACGGAAAAAGCGAAAGCAAATGAAAAAGACGGTTTTACTTTAATTGAATCATGTTTGGTGCTTTTGATTGCGGCAATGGTCATTGCAATCGGAATTTTTCCTCAAAAGCAGACCGTTGACCGGCATCAGGAGAAAATTTTTTATGAAGAATTAAAGAACGGCTTTTCTTATGTGGCAATGAAAGCTTCCGTCAAAGGAACTCCGGGTCAAATCAGCTTTATGGTTGATGAGCCGCAACGAATCGTATTTTCATGCGGTCAAATGTCAAAATCACAACGGGTAATCGTGAAATTACCTGAAACAATCAGATTTGACGAACCAAAAAACGTAGTGTGCGGCATTTCTGACAAAGGTTCGCTTACGCCGGCAACCGTGCGTTTTTCTTCCAGCTTGACCAAAACTTCATATCGGTTGACGCTTCAGTTGGGGTTTGGCGCACAATACCGAATTACGCCCGTGAGAAGCAAAAATTGACGCAAAATTTGTCGGTAATTTTTGAAACAGGTTAAATATTGAGGAAGGGATGGCGAGCAGTTTCCGGATGAAAAAACAGGTCTCGCAGAAAAATAGATGAAAAAAGAAGGATTTTTGATGATTGATGCCTTATTTGGACTGAGCGTTACGGCAATGTGCATTTGGCTTTTTTGCTACTGTCAGTCGATAAGCATCAAGCAGGAAAATCGGGCATATGAAGAAATGCAAACGGCGCTTTCTTTGCTTAAACAAAGCAATCGCTTGGAATCGCGCTATTTGTATCGTTACGATTGCGGAGAGGCGGATGATTGTGATTTTAAAAAAATCAAAGCGGGTAACAAAATGCTTGTTTTGGAAGAAAAAAACGGCATTCACGATGATTGAAACAGTGATGGCATTGTTGGTGACTCTTTCTGGGGTCGTTTTGTTATTCGGAGTGATGCGAGCCTGCAAGTTGCAATTGGACGAAAAAAAGATGACCGAGCGCTTTCAGTATTCCAGAGTTTTGAACGTTCTTTACTCGGGTCAGCTTGATTTGACGGAATTGATGCTGCAGGATTCGCAGAAAAGATGGACTGTGATGTACTATAGTTCTAAAACAAAAAAGTACTATGATCTTGAACGTTATTCATTAAGAAGCGCGCTGGTGATGGAGGCTTATGATGAATCTTCAGGCAAAATGCCCTTGATGTATGATGTTGAAAATTTCAAAACGGATGCATCCAAGGGAAAGTGGCCTGTGCTTACTTTGACCATGAAAGACGGAAATGTTTTCAGACACGTACTGATGCTTCCGACAAAATGTTCAAAAGACGGGAAGGATTTTTTTGATGAAACAAAGTCGACGGATTGATGGAACGTTTTTTGCGACCGCGCTGATCTTGTTTGTCTTGATAGCAAGCGTTTTTTGCATCAAAACAACGATTTATCGTGAACGCATTCATGATTATCAAGAGCAGGCAAGCTATTATGAAGCAAGAGCAATGGCTAAAATGGCTTTGGCAAACGAGATAAAGCATAAGCAGATTTTTCGTTTCAATACCGGAACCGTCAGTCGAAACTATTTAAAGCTTACGGTAGAACTGAATGACAAGAAGACATACCAATTTAGCGTGCCAACGCGTTTTGCCAACTTCAAAAAGTAGTTTTGGTTGCATTTTGGACTGCAAATAGTTAAACTGTATCGAGTGAGAAACTATGTTTGAAGGAACGAGGGAATAAATTTTGGCACTGGCTGATATCGAAAAACAATATGATTTGATGAATGAAGCTTGCGAATTGCTGCAAGCAAAACTGCAAGACGATTGCTTGGATGCTTTGATTGAAAATTTTGACAATCTTCTGAATGACGGAAAAGTCCATGTCGAAGACGGCATTCCTGATGAAGAAACTGCTTCAAAGTTAGCTGAGATTTATCGTGCCGTTCATTTGGATGAAATCAGCACGGAAGATCGCAGACTATTGTTGCAGCTCAGTCTGCTTACGGCATACCGCAAGGAAAAGATTCAGGCCAATCATCAGATGACGCCTGATTCGATCGGCTTTTTAACGGCTTATTTATTGCAGCAGGTTTACGAAAAAAAAGATGAAACGAATTTTTTGGATCTTTGCATTGGAACAGGAAACTTGGCGGCAGTCATTATCAATGCATTGAAAAATAACGGCTTCAAAAACATTCATGGGTTCGGCATAGACAACGATGACACGCTGCTGACAATCGCAAGCATTGAATCTCAGCTTTGCGACCTTGATTTGAATCTTTATCATCAAGACGCTTTGGATAAAAGTTTGATTCCTCAGGCAGACGTGATCGTAAGCGATCTGCCCGTCGGTTGGTATCCGCTTGACGAACGTGCCGAAGGGTATGAAACGCATGCGAAAGAAGGTCACTCATTCGTCCATTTTCTTTTGATCGAACAAGCACTTGACAATTTGAAAGAAGGAGGAATCGGGATGTTTTTGATTCCTTCCTCCATGTTTGAATCAAAAGAGTCGCTTCCTTTGCTGAAGTTTATTCAAAAAAATGGATATCTGCAAAGTTTGATTAATTTGCCAGGAGCGATGTTTGCATCGAAAAAGTCTGAGAAGGCTATTTTGATTCTGCAAAAAAAGGGTGCCAAAAGCAAGCAGGCAAATCCGGTTTTGTTAGGCGAATTTCCGCTCGTCAAAGACACGAAGAATTTTGAAAAATTCATGGCTGAGGTTGCTGTTTGGAAAGAAAAGAATTTCTGAGAAAGCTCTAGCATGAATTATGTTCATCAATAAGTGAATAAGTTGAATTTTACTAAAGCCAAAAATTGCTCTATACTGAATAGATGTATTATTCAGTTTTTGATTGGAGAATTAATAATGGCTGAAAAAGACAAATATTCACGTGGATTGAAATCGCGTCACGTTCAGCTGATTGCATTGGGCGGAACGATTGGAACCGGACTTTTTCTTGGATCCGGCAAGTCGATTCACTCGGCAGGTCCTTCGATTGTTTTGGCATATCTGATTACGGGAGTGATCTGCTTTTTGTTGATGCGTGCGATGGGAGAATTGCTTCTTTCGGATCTAAGTACGCACTCGTTTATTGATTTTATTGCTCGCTATCTTGGCGAAGACGTTGGCTTTGTCACCGGATGGACTTATTGGATCTGTTGGGTAACGATTGCGATGGCGGACGTTACTGCAAGCGGTCTGTATGTCAAATACTGGTTTCCGAGCGTTCCGCAGTGGCTCCCCGGATTCATTATCCTGGTGGTGCTGCTTTTTGCGAACCTGATTACCGTTGCTTTGTTCGGTGAGACGGAATTTTGGTTTGCACTGATTAAAATCGTTGCGATCGTTGCGCTGATTTTGGTCGGAATAGTATTAGTGGCAATTGGTTTTAAGACGCCGCAAGGACATGCTTCGCTGACTAACCTGGTTGATTACGGCGGGCTTTTTCCAAAGGGAATCAAAGGGTTCATCATGTCGTTTCAGATGGTTACGTTTGGATTTATCGGGATTGAAATGATTGGCGTGACTGCCTCTGAGACAGAGAATCCTAAAAAAATCATCCCCAAGGCAATCAATGAGATTCCGCTCAGAATCATCATTTTCTATGTTGGATCTTTGCTTGCTTTGATGTCGATTTATCCGTGGAAGTCGATTACGATTTCTCAAAGTCCGTTCGTGCAAGTGTTTGAAAACGTCGGAATTGCAGCAGCGGCAGGCATTATCAATTTTGTCGTTTTGACGGCAGCTGCATCGGCATGCAACAGTTCAATTTTCAGTACGGGACGGATGATGTTTTCATTGACGTATAAGGGAAGTTCAAAATTTGAAAAAAAGATGAGCACTCTTTCGAGAAGACAAGTGCCGGCAAATGCGATCAAGTTTTCAACTTTGGTAATTGCGATTGCTGTTTTGGCAAACTTCGTGGTTCCGAATACGGCACTTTTCCAATTTATCTCAAGCGCTGCGACAACATGTTTCCTGTTCATTTGGGGAGCAATCGTCGTTGCGCACTTAAAATACAAAAAAAGTTTGAAAGAGACAAAAAAATCTTCCGAAACGAACTTTAAGATGCCGTTTTATCCGTTGTCTGATTATCTGGTTTTGGCATTCTTGGCTTTTGTGTGCGTTGTTATGTGTCTTGAAAAAACAACGCTGCTTGCTTTGGGTGCATCGATTGCCTGGTTTGTCGTACTGATTTTGATCAGAAGGCATCATCAGCGGACAGTTCAAGAAAAATAAAATATTTTTTGTCATGAGGCTGGGAAAAACTATGCCTCGAGTAAAAGTCCGGATGGTTTGCAATCAATTACAAATCATCCGGACTTTTGCATATATGGGATAATCTGCTGTTATGACGGAAATAAGCAAAAAGTCCGTTTCAGTTCCATGTACGTTCTATACGTAATCGAAATCTGGCATTTACGGCAAATTTCAAAAATCGCCGGTTTGCCAGTACGTCCGTCTCAGCGCACTGATTAAGCAGATGATGTGTAGCGCTGCATTTGGCAAGATACATGTATCAAAATTGAAAAATGCCGGACAAAATCAGTCGACTTGCGCTTTTCCCCGTTAGACATTTCATTTAATTGAATATGGAAACTGGACTTTTTTTCCAACCTCTTTTTGATTAGAGTTGAAAGAATAATGGCGAGCCAGGACAGGAAACGTTTTTTTGAGTATTTTTTTGTGAATTTTTAATCCAAATTTAATTAGTTATTCAATAATGACAGAAAATGTGGTAAAATAAAAACACTAACTATTTAAAATGATTTATAGAATTAGAAAAATTGATTCATAGTTAGCGAATAAAGATATTTTTTCAAGAAGGAGGAAGTTAATTATGTGTGGTTTTTTGAGCATTGATTCCAGTGAATACCCAATGGCGATCTTTGACAAAGCTTTACATGAATTAGACGATCGTGGTCCTGACATGACCAGAACGCAAGAAGCAAACGGAGCGGTCTTTGGTTTCAATCGATTGTCTATTATGGATTTATCAGAAAAGGGGATGCAGCCATTTAATAATAATAATTGCACACTGGTTTGCAATGGCGAAATCTACAATTATCCTGCCTTGAAAGAAAATCTGGCAGATGACTATGAATGTCAAAGTCACAGCGACTGCGAAGTGCTGTTGCCTTTGTATCAAAAATATGGCTTGGACATCATGTGCAAGATGCTTGATGGCGAATTTGCTTTTTCAATCAAGGATGGCAACACCGGCAAAATGCTTGCCGGTCGAGATCCGATGGGAATTCGTCCGATGTTTTACGGCTATACCGAAAAGGGCAAGGTTGCTTTTTCCTCAGTTGCCAAGGCTCTTGTTCCGCTTTGCCACGATATCAAGCCGTTTCCTCCGGGATGCTATTATGACGGAGAAAAAATCGTTCGTTATAACGATTTGGGCGATGTTAAGCACTACGTTGAGGATGATGTGGATTTGATCGGTGTCAACTTGCGCGAAAAGTTGGTTGAAGCTGTCGACAAACGCCTGCAAAGTGATGCTCCCATCGGTTTTTTGCTTTCCGGCGGCTTGGATTCGGCACTTGTTTGTTCAATTGCGCAAAGAATCATGGACAAGCCGATCAAAACGTTTGCAATCGGGATGGACAGAAATCCGATCGATTTAAAGTATGCCAAAGAAGTTGCTGATTACCTCGGTACTGACCATACGGAAGTCATTATGACGAGAGAAGACGTTTTGGGACATCTGAAAGAGGTCATAAGAAAACTTGAAACGTGGGACATTACGACGATTCGTGCTTCGCTCGGGATGTACATCGTTTGCGAGTACATTCATCAGAACACGGATTTGAAGGTTATTTTGACCGGTGAATGTTCTGATGAAATGTTTGGTTACAAATATACCGATTTTGCACCGTCTCCCGCAGAGTTCCAACAAGAGTCTCAAAAGCGCGTTCGCGAACTTTATATGTATGACGTTTTGCGTGCGGATCGCTGCATTTCATCAAATTCTCTTGAAGGTCGCGTTCCGTTTGCGGATACCGACTTCGTTCAATATGCGATGAGCATTGATCCGGCTAAAAAGATGAACGTTTATGGCAAAGGCAAATATCTTTTGCGTCATGCTTTTGACGGTCAGGACTATCTGCCTGAGGAAATCCTGTTCCGTGAAAAAGCCGCCTTCAGTGATGCTGTCGGTCACAGCATGGTTGATGATTTGAAGGAATATGCCGAAGGGTTGTATTCTGATGAGGACTTGGAAAAAGCAAAGAAGAAATATTCGTATAAAACGCCGTTTACGAAGGAATCGTTGCTTTATCGTGATATTTTCGAAGAATACTATCCAGGCCAGGCAGCCTGGATCAAGGATTACTGGATGCCAAACAAGAATTGGGAAAACTGTGACGTTGACGATCCAAGTGCGCGCGTGCTTAAGAATTACGGTGATTCCGGAAAATAAAAATTAGGATTTTATTCGGGCCTGGAAGCAGATTTCAGGCCCTTTTTTAAATGCAGAGCACTGGATTTTACGGAGGAGACATGAACTATTTTACTGCCGATACGCACTTTTTTCACAAAAGCCTGATTCACGATCGAATATTTTCAAACAGGGATTTTTTGTGCGTTGAAGAAATGAATGAGCAGATCATGGACGCATGGAATGAAGTCGTTTGTGATCAAGATACGGTTTATCATCTGGGCGACATTGCTTTGGTTGACGGAAAAACCAAAGCATACGAAAAAGTTGACCAATTGTTGAAGAGTCTGAACGGTCAAATCGTTTTCGTCAAGGGAAATCACGATTCGCGCGCAATGTTCAAATATCTTGAAAAGCATAACGCAACATTGCAGAACGCGCGCAAAAAGTATCTGTTCAATGATGTTGGTCTGATTTTGAAATTTGACAAGAAGCAGTTTTTTTTGACGCATTATCCGCTGATTGTCGGAAACAAAGGAAATCGCATAAATCTTCACGGACACATTCACCGAAGCACTGTCAACTTATCGACATGCCTAAACGTTGGCATCGACTCGCCTGAAGCAGATTACCTTATGGGCGAACGCTCATTTGGACAGCCTTTTTCTGAAACGGAGATTTTGAAGATGATTAAAGCAAAGAGAGACGATTTCGGAAAGAGATAGGCGTGTTCGTGTGGTATAATTAAGTGATACTATTTTGGAACGGGAGGAATTTTTTTGAACAGCAGCAAACGCGAACGACGTGAAGATCAGCTGATGAAGAAGGCTGAAAAATTAGCCGAATACGCAAGCGAAATTGTGATGCAAAGCGATACGCAAATGCTGATAGACGGACATCCGTACGTTTTGGTCAAAAACTATCGGGACGGCTTTCGAACAGACAAGCTGAAAGAGCGTTTCAGCCAAATCCTGACCAAATATGACTATATCGTTGGAGATTGGGGATACGATCAGCTCAGGCTGCGCGGTTTTTACGAATCAGGAAGCAAAAAGGGGACACCATCGCAAAACATTGACCGCTTGATGGACTATCTCTATGAAAATTGTAATTTTGGCTGTGCCTATTTTGTCTTGCATAATCTTGACGTTCAAAAACCGACCCCCGTTCCCAAAGAGGAGCGGCGCAAGAATCGTGTCAGCTCAAAGCAGCGCAAACGCAAACGACAACGTCAAAACAATGTTTATGAGGAAAAAGTCTATGAAGTTCATAGCAGAAAACCTAATCGCAACAGTGACAAGAGAAACAAAATGAAGGCAAAGACCGTGGGCAAAAACTCGCGCAGTCGCCATTTTACGATCAGACAGAAAGATTAAGAATTAAGAGGTTGATTTGAAATGAAGAAGTATGCTGGCTATATGATTGATTTGGACGGAACGATTTATCGCGGCAAAGAGAAGATTCCTGCAGCCAAACGATTCATCGAACGCCTGCAAGAACATGACATCCCGTTTTTGTTCGTTACAAACAACAGCACGCAGGCACCAATCAAGGTCGTTGAAAACCTTGCAAATAATTTTGACATTCACGTGAAAGAAGAAAACGTCTATACGTCAGCTTTGGCAACGGCTGATTACATTGCTGACCTTAACAAGGACAAGCGCAGCGTTTACGTAATCGGAGAAGTGGGGTTAAAGCAGGCTATTTTGGATAAGGGATTTCATTTTGAAGAAACAAATCCTGATTATGTCGTCGTCGGCCTTGATTACGATGTTACCTATCATAAATTCGAGCTGGCAACTCTTGCAATCAAGCGCGGGGCAAAGTTTATCGGTACGAATGCCGATACCAATTTGCCAAATGAACGCGGTCTTGTTCCCGGGGCAGGTTCGGTGATTGCTCTGGTTGAATGTTCGACGCAGCAAAAAGCAACATATATCGGAAAACCGGAAACGATCATTATGGAAAAGGCGCTTGAACGTTTGGGACTTCCAAAAGATGAGGTTGTCATGGTCGGCGACAACTATATGACGGACATCAAGGCCGGCATCAACTTCGGAATTGATACGATGCTGGTCTATACCGGTGTTTCAACTCGCGAACTCGTCAGAAAGCAAGAGATTGCTCCGACGATTGAATTGGGGTCTTTGGATGAATGGAAAGTAGGTTAAAATTTCATCTGAAAAATGCAGTGCTGCTTTTGGCAATCGTTTCGCTGAGCGTTGCAATCACCATCAATTTTCGACCATTGTATGCTTTTTTTGTCAATCGCTATCATTTGTATCAAGAGGTCGGATTGACCAAAAAACAGCTGCTTTCTGAATACGGTATGCTTCTGAATTACCTTAACTTTCCGTGGATCAAGCATTTGCAACTTTCGATTCCGATGTCTCAAAGCGGGATGAAACACTTTGCCGATTGCAAAATATTATTCGTGTTTGACTATGCGGTTTGCCTTTTAACGGTTCCTTTTGCGACATTTTATGTCAGAGAACTCGTCAAAAAAAGGCAGACGTGGTGCTTGATCAATCCAATCAGATGGTGTTTCGTCGTTATGTTTGCGCTTGGAATTTTTTTGGTGACGGATTTTGAAGATTTTTTTGTCAAATTTCATGAGATGTTGTTTAGAAACTCCGATTGGATGTTTGACCCGGAAACTGACCCGATTATTTTGGCGTTGCCCGCTGAATTTTTCATGGCGTGCTTTATTTTATTCATAATATTGTTCGTCATTTTCCAGGGAATTCTTTTCGGACGCGGAAAATGGGAAATCAGACATTGATAAAAAGCCCTTGCCGTTTTGGCAAGGACTTTTTTGCATCTCAGACGTTTGTTGTTTGACCGCACTCGGAATTTTTTTGATTGAGTCTGACTGCTTTTCTGAACAGAAATAAGCCGATTAAAAACAGGATTGAAAGGGCGCTGACGCTTAGGTTGAGATTTCCGGTCAACTGGCTGACGAGCGAAACGATAATCGTGCCGAGAATTGAGGCTCCCTTGCCAAAAATATCGTAAAGGCCGAAATACTCGCCTGATTTTTCAGCCGGGATGATTTTGCCAAAGTAAGAGCGCGAAAGGGCCTGGATGGTACCCTGAAACATTCCGACGGCGATTGCCAAAATCCAAAAATCAAGCTGCGTTTTCATTGTATAGGCGTAAAGAGAAATTCCAAGATAAGCGATGATGCAAATCGTAATGATCGTCGTCGAAGAAATTTTTTTAGCCAATTCATTTAAAATCAGCACTGATGGGAATGCTACAATCTGGGTGACGAGCAGCGCAAGCAAAAGACCGCTGCTGTCAAGACCAAGCGCTTGGCCATATGCGGTTGCCATATCGATAACCGTAAAGACCCCGTCGATGTAGAAAAAATATGCCAAAAGGAACGTAAAAACTTTTTTATTGCGACAAACGTTCTTAATCGTTGTTTTCAAGCGCCTCATGCTGCTAGAAACCATTTTTTCCGTTTTTTCGACATAATAGCGCTGCTGATATGCTTTTAATAACGGAAGCGTCGTTAAAAGCCACCAAAAAGCAGTGATGACAAATGCAATCGTCATGGCTTTCTGAAGCGAAATGCCTGATTTTGAAGCGAATAAAACGAATGCGAGCCCAATCGTAAAAGGGACGCAGCTTCCGATGTATCCCCAGGCAAATCCTTGAGAAGAAACGGTATCCATGCGTTTGGGCTCAGTCACGTCGGTCAGCATGGCATCATAAAAAATCAGACTGGCTGAATACCCTGTATTTGTCAAAACAAAGACAATCAAAAAGAAAAACCATGACGGAATGAAACCGAGCATCGCACAACCGAAGACTCCGAGCAAAAGAAAAAGTTCAAAAAGTTTTTTCTTCAGATCCTTGACATCTGCAATGGCCCCCAAAATCGGTCCCATAATTGCAATGAGCAGCGTGCAGATTGAAACGGCATAGCCCCAGTATGACAAGTAGTCGACTGAAGAAAGTCCCGCTTTTTTGGCAAGATAATTGAAGTAGATCGGCAGAATCGTTGCGGTCAGCATGGCAAATGCAGAGTTTCCGACATCATATAAAATCCACTTTTTTTCGAGCGGCGTCAACTTAAATTTCATGTTCATAACCTCGTATGTTTGATTAGGAGATTATGCAGTCATTTAAAGATTAGTTTTCAGCATCATCATGTTTGCCAAATTTTGCCTTCAATGCGCCAATCAAGGCAGGGATCAAGGAAACAACGATAATTCCGATGATAATCAGCGAGAAGTGCTGTTTGACGACAGGAAAATTACCGAAGAAGTATCCCGACCCGCAGCAAAGCGTAACCCAAGCAACTACGCCGGCAAGGCAGTACGGCAGAAAAGTCTTGTACTTTCCACCTGAACCTCCGAAAACAAACGGTGACATCGTGCGGATGATCGGCATGAAACGTGCCAGCGAGATGGCCATTCCGCCGTGTTTTTCAAAGAATGCTTCCGTTTTTTTCAAATGATCCTCTTTAATGAAACGACCGAAAAACGAGTTCTTTGTCAATGATTTGCCGACCTTGTGTCCGATGAAGAAATTGAGCGAATCACCGAGAAACGGTGCAAGCAAAAACAAAATTACAAAAAACCAGATATTAAGGTTGTAATTGGGGTTTGCTGCCATTGCGCATGCGGCGAAAAGCAATGAGTCACCAGGAAGAAACGGCATGATCACGGCTCCGGTTTCAATGAAGATGATGGCAAACAAAATCAAGTACGTCCAATTGCCAAACGTGTTGACGATGGTTACAAGATGCGAATCGATATGCAAAACAAAATCTATTAAATAAGCCACTTTTTTCTCCTTTGTGCTATATACGAATTATATACGCTGATAAATGCAGAGTATACTGCATTTACCGAACGCTTACATTAGTTTACAAACAATTTGGCGTTAAAGCAAGCAATGTCGGGAACATTGGTGAAAAGTTTACGATAAATTTACTTTAATTATTAAGGGATTCAAAGTTCTTAATCAGTTGAGTGCTGTGCGTCGGCTGCTTTTTTTCCGGATAAATCTGAACCAAAGCGTTGTTGACGGCGTTTGGAGCTTCGCCAAAGCCGGTAGCGATCAGGTTGATTTTTCCGGGACGAGATGCGATGTCACCGATGGCATACACCCCAGGAATCGAAGTCTGCTGATTTTGATCGACAACGAGCGTTTTTCGATTCATTTCAAGTCCCCAGGACGCCAGAATCTTTGCATCCGAAACAAAACCATAATTAACGATCAGATCATCGACTGCCAATTGTTCTTCTTCGTCTGATTTGGCTTTCTTGAGCGTCAGACCAAGCTTGCCGTCTTCAAGTTCGTCAAGTGAGGCAACCGTGTACGGAGTATGAATTGAAACCGAGCTTTGGCGAAGCTTTTCGACGTTTCCTTCCATTGCGCGGAACTGATCGCGGCGGTGAATGATATGCACGCTCTTTGCAACGTGTTCTAGTTCCAAGGCCCAATCAACGGCAGAGTCGCCGCCGCCTGCGATGGCAACGTCTTTTTTTGCAAAAGTCTGCGGATCTTTAACGAAATAATGAACGTTTTTGTTTTCAAAATCAGAAGAATTCCTGGCTGCAAGTCGGCGCGGTTCGAAAGCACCGACTCCGGCCGCGATGATAATAGCCTTTGAGTAAGTGATGCGTTTCGTTGTTTCGATTTTGAAGCCGAGCTCGTTTTTTTCAAAATTTTTGACAGTTTCGCCCAAGAAAACGTCAGGAGAAAAAGCCATCGTTTGCTTTTCCAAGCGCGCAATCAGTTCCGCTCCGGTGATTCCTTCGAATCCAGGGATGTCATAGATTTTTTTTGATGGGAAAAGCGCGCTGACCTGTCCTCCGAGTGAGTCCAAACTTTCGATAATCTGCGTTTTGGCAAGGCGCATGCGTGCGTAGGTTGCCGCAAACATTCCGACGGGACCGCCCCCGATAATCGTTAAATCATAATACTCTTGTTCAGTCATTTGTATTTCCTTTCATTAATTGAGTCTTAGCTTTAGGGTAGCATAATTTAACGCGAAAATAAATTGATTATCGATTAAAGTTTTTTTGAAACGCTGCTTTAATCGGTGCGAAAGTTCACCGCGTCTATTGATAATAATTGCAGCAGACATTATACTTAATAATGAGTATATATTATAAAGTAGAAACAGGAGGTTCAAAATGAGTTCATTTCCGCAATTAGATGCAGAAAACGCCACAATCAAGGCAACGATCAAAACCAATATGGGTGATATCAAGCTGGCCTTGTTCAAGGAACAAGCTCCGAAGACGGTCGATAATTTCATCGGTTTGTCAAAGGAAGGAAAGTATGACAACGTAATATTCCACCGTGTTATCAACGGATTCATGATTCAAGGCGGAGATCCGACCGGTACGGGCATGGGCGGCGAAAGCATTTACGGCAAGAGTTTTGAAGACGAGTTTTCAAATGAATTATTCAATATTCGCGGTGCCCTTTCAATGGCAAATGCCGGTCCGAATACTAACGGAAGTCAATTCTTTATCGTCCAGGCTAAAAACATTCCGGACGAAATGTTCGATCAAATGAAAGAAGCCGGCTACCCCGAAGAAATCATCGAAGCTTACAAAGAGGGGGGTACTCCTTGGCTTGACCATCGACACACCGTTTTTGGACAGGTGATTTCAGGGATGGATGTCGTTGACAAGATTGCGGCAGTTGAAACGACGTTTGGAGACAAGCCTAAAGATGATGTCGTAATTGTCGGTGTCGAGATTGAAGAATAGAGGAAATGCGTGTGAATTATCGTATTGGGATGGTCCTTGATGGCAAAGTCACGGGCATTCAGCCATACGGTGCATTCGTCGCATTGGATGATAAGACGCAAGGCCTGATTCACATTTCAGAGTGCAGGCATGGCTTTATCGATGATATCCGTAGCTATCTCAAGGTCGGTCAGCGTGTTAAGGTCATGATCATTGATATTGACGAGTACACCCAGAAGATTTCGCTGTCAGTGCGATGCTTAGAGAAGCCTTTTGATTTTGAAGTCCCGACAACACATTCGTCGCATAAAAAATATTGGACGAATCGTCACGTTCATGAAGGTTTTGCACCGATTGCAAGCAGAATTGACGGATGGGTCAAAAGTGCCTTAGAGGATATCGCTGAGGGAAAATAACTTGGAAGGAAGCTAAAGAATGATATTCTTGGCTTCTTTTTTATAATGCAGTGCTAAAAAGGCGAACTGTTTTAGGAATTAAGGAGAATTCCAAATAAATATTCAAGTAGATAAATTATTTTGAAAAAATGCCTTGTTATTTTTTCTTAACGTGGTATACTAAAAAGGTCGCTGATTGAGCAATCAACTTTTAAAATATTTGGTTCAAAAAAGATGTTGACGCATATGTTTGAACGTGGTAAGATGTTAAAGTTGTTGTAATTGAGCGACACAAATTAAGTAAAATTATTATTGACATTTCTTTTGAAAGGTGCGATAATAATTTGGTCGGCAAATTGATTTTATTAAATCAAATCGAAAATAACTTTTAAAAAGTTATTGACAAGATAATTTGTTGATGATATACTTAAGA